>OGSC01000606.1_pt1 | contig 13985 bp, 15 predicted proteins | sample 1573751 | NCBI WGS metagenome assembly OGSC01 (sample SAMN03295840, study PRJEB24534) | human gut metagenome | isolation source: fecal sample 8 from infant 5 | host: Homo sapiens | place: USA: Pittsburgh, PA | collected 2014-07
TAACAATATAGTAAAGCTAAATAGACTAGGATTTGTATATATAACATTAGAAAAACAAAAAGTATCAGTCCTTTGAAAAAAATTTCTTAGGGCTTTTTTTGATACAAAAAATTAAGGCTTTAGATGTATATACGGGAAAATTGGATTATCCAAGCAGGTACAATTTGTATTAGCTATTCGTTTGTCACAACCGCTACAAATTATACCTGCCAGACTGGTTTACTTTATACATGCCATTCCTAGAGTAGAGCATGTATAAAGTCGGCGACTTAAATTTATGTAGTATAAGTAAAATATATTTAAAAGTCTATTTTAGAATGTTCATAATAAATTATAAGACGAACTAAAAGAAAAATATGTTTATTTTAAACTGAATAGTACGGCATTTGAAAATGTGATAAAATATGGTTAAAACAGTTAATTTAATCTCATTTGTATGACATATAGATAAAGTGGAATTCGTAGTTTACGGCTTTTATGTAACATTAAAAAAATGGATATATGGGAGTTTAGATAAACTTAAAAAGGTAAGGGGGGTATAAATGAGTAATACTGATTTTCAATCATATAAGACTAGTAATCCTTGGCGTAAACCCATGAGCAATATTACATGGGGATTTGTATTTACTATAATGACTTTTAACTTTTTAGGTTTGCAGTATATTTTGCCAACAATTGGAGTGGGACTTATATATATTGGTTTTTATGATTTACGTAAGGAAAATAAAGAACTTAATAATGCATGGATTTTTTCTATAATAAATATGTTAGTTCATGTATTATGTTTAATATGTGCAAATACGCCATTAAACGTTAATTTTAAGAATAATGCTATTATGATATTTATTTTAACTGCTTTTCAAGTAAGCTTTTTTCTTATATTTCGAAAAGGGTTAAAGAAGGTTTTTGAAAAGGCTAGTGTAACACCCAGGAATGATCCTCTTTTAGGTGTAATTATTTGGAGGATTGTTATTGTAATTTTTGTCATAACAAAGTTGAGTATTTATTGGTTTATATATATTCCTGTAATTTTCTTTTATTTTTATAATTTCCATTCACTTTATAAATTAGTGGATGATTTAGGTGGTATTAAATTTAAAAATTCAGATGAGACTGTAAGGACTAAGAGTAAGAAGCATGTTTTAGAATATATAATAGGATGTGCTTTTATATTTATCATTTGTAATTTAGGATCTAATCATATTAGATTGGGTTCCACAGAATTTATTCCTACAAAGGCTTCAGAAACCCGAGATATGCTCATGAATATGGGATTTCGAGAAACTATTCTTAAAGATATATGGGATGATGAAGTTGATAAGTTAAAGGATGCTATACATATAGACGTTTCTAGTAAACTTTTGATGTTTGATTCTAAGGAAGAAACTATTAAAGATGAGTTTGGTGTCAATAATACTATTCAAAAACCAGGAAAAAGTAATTTGAAATCAACAATTATTTATGTTGAACTAAAGGATAATCGAATGTATGCAATTGAATATTTTCAGTGGCTAGGTGGAGGTGCATATTGGCATGATGGGTTTACAATTAGTGGCTCGGAAAGGTTAGAGCTTATAAATGGAAGGCTATTATATAAAAAGAATGGGACGAGCTATTCATCAACTATACCAAGATTAAAGAATGAGATGATTTCAGAAAGTGATTGCTTTGGCAGTGAAAGGGAGTCTGAAAAAATTGCTGGTGCTGTAAATTATCCCTTTGGTTCTGAGAGGCAAAGAGGATATGTTTTCTACCAACTATTAATTAAAGGCAATGGACTATTTGCTAAAGCATTGATTGATAAGGGCTATAAAGTAATTGATTCAGAAAATGTTTGATAAATTTCAATTTGTTAATGAACTTAAAAAGTAAACCTAAAATAATATATGTCATTTCTCTCCTAGGGCAAGCATAAAGCCGCGACTTGAATTTATGCAATGTATAAATAAAGGTTATATTTTCAATAAATATTTGTTTTTACTGAATAAATTATAAAATGTATAAGAAAATGGTTTAAAAATTTTGCTTTAAAATTTAGACAATATGAAATTAAGGAGGAAACATAAATGGAAAATGCTTTAGTTTATCCTGCAATATATAAGCATTTTAAAAACAAATACTATGCAACAATGGGGATAAGTAATCCTATAAATAATAAAGAAGAAATGCAAACTTCAAATTTAGATGAAGGGCATCTTGTTGCTTATCATACTGAATTAGAGAAAAAAGTTGTATTATTGAAGCTTAAAAATAAAGAGATAGTGCATGACGCTAAGTATAGCAAAGAAATATTGGTATTATATAAAACTTTATATGATGATACTGGAATATATGTAAGACCAATTGATATGTTTTTAAGTGAAGTGGATAAGAAAAAATATCCAGATACAAAACAAGTCTTTAGATTTGAATTACAAAAAGTTTAATGTAACCATACAAAAAAGTGTAATAACATTTAGAAAATGTTTTTTATTAAGGTTATCTATAGCAACGATATGGGTTGAATTTAATATCAAGTTAGATAATAAAATGCATAATAGAAAGAATATAATAAAATTTTTATTGTAGAAGTTAAATAAGGGTAAATATTATTAAGATTGTTGAGGTAATACCATGATAAAAATTAATAGATCAACTAGCTATGCAGATAAAATACGAGCTTATAAAATAATATTAGACAATGAATGCTTAGGAGAGATTAAGCGTAAAGAAACAAGAGAATTTGAAGTTACAGAAGGTAAGCATACAATTTATTTAAAGATTGATTGGTGCAAAAGTAATAAAATAGAATTTTATGCTTCCAGTGATGAAGTTATAGAGTTTGATTGTGGAAGTTCTATAAGTGGATGGAGAACATTACTTAGCTTTATTTATATAACTTTTTTAAAAAATAAGTATCTATGGATAAAAATGAAGAATAAAGTTATTTTATAAAGTGTAAAGAGTAATGACAGAGGATGAATTAAAAGTACAAGTAAGAATTTGATTTGTTTTTATGGTGAACTATTAGAGAAAGAATTATTAATTGGTTCTGGTACATTTATAGGAACTATATTATTAGCTATAATAATATGATTATATGGATATTTTAGTGGAATTAAGAAATCAATAAGGGATATGAAACAAAAACTGTATAATATTGAAGAGTTGCTTGAAAACAAAAATAATTAGGATAGCAAAAGCATTTCATGATTTATTATTTTATCATGAAATGCTTTTTTTGATGTTGAATTTATATATTATTAATATGCTAGTTATTATTATGAAGATCTTGTTTTTTTACAATTAGATTAAATCCATCTATTTTTGTTATGATTATAGGGTCACCTTTTTTTATTGGCTCATCTTGAGAATATACTTTCTGTGGAGCATTGTTGAATATAGCCTTACCCTTATAATTAAAATCTTCATAAGCTATTCCTTGTTGCCAAAGAAATTTTTGTTCTTTTTTTATTCTTTTAGATTCAATAATAGAGCGTTCAATAGCTATTATTAGTGCAAAAATTAATAGAAGTATTATAGTTTGTAAAAGAGAATGAGACATCATTACAATTGCTAATGAACAAATAAATACAGCGTTGGCATTTGAACCTCCACGTTGACTTTTACCATAAAAGAATGGAAGGTCTGAATATTTTTCAACTCCTATCCATATTAGCCCATATGCTGATAAAAAAATACCTAGTATTCTTAAAATATCAATTGGTGCTATAGATGAAAAATATGATCCACCTAATTCTGATAGCATTTTTAATACCTGTAAAGTTAGGGTTATCATAATTAGTGCAATAATTTGAATCCAATCAATTGTTGGAGGATGTACAGAATCTAACATTTTACCTGTAGCTTTTGGATCGCCCATGTCTTTAATAGCAGCTTTTTCAGCATCATCATTAGAATAGCCCATTTTAATATAAACTTCTTTTTGGTCCATAATGTGATTTTTTATTTCCATACAAATCTCCTTCCTGATTTTTCTATTAGAAATGTTTTTACTTAAAATACGTAAGTATTCATCTTCTCTCATATTAATCCACCTCTAGTTCTAGCACAGATGTCATAGTTTTAACATATTTTTGCCATATAGAAGTTTTATCTTGCAATAATTTTTTACCTTGTAATGTTAAGGAATAATATTTACGAATTTTTCCACTAACTTCTTTTTCGTAACAATTTAAATAGTTTTGTTTTACTAAATTGTGTAGTAAAGGATACAATGTACCTGCTTTAAATTGAAATACATTGTTTGAATTAACTTGTAGAGTTTCAATCATTTCATAACCATACATATCTTTATTTTGAAGTAATTTTAAGATAAGCATAGTCATATCTCCTGAATATAAGCTGTTGTCAGTTGGCATTTTATTCACCTCTTTCATATATTAGAAATTTATTTAACTTTTATAGGTATAATTATATATAGATAATCTATATATGATTTGTTAATATTAGGATATATCGATTATCTATATATGTCAATAGGTTAATGAAAATTTTATTAATTTCTCTAGGATATATACATTTTTTAGTTGTATTTATATGTTATATTATGTAATAATATGTTATAATTAGTTGTAACAATCAAAATTTAACATACACAGTTGAATAGGGTGAGTTTATGTTTAATAAAAAATATCTCAAGACAATAATTTTTGCAACAATATTATCAATAGAAGTGATTGGATTAACTGGATGCAACTCCTCAAAAAAAGAAATAAAAATTACTGTTACAATTGGAGAATATCCTTTAATTGTCTCCAGTCTTTCATTGTATTATAAAGGTTACTACTCTAATTTATTTAATACTATGTTATTTATATTAAAATTTTATTATGTAGGTGGGTGATTTATGGAAAGTAAATTAAGTAATAAAGGTTTTCAATTATCTGTGATAGGTGCTTTGGTAATAATAATATGTGATTTTATATTAGAACTTCTTGTGGTTATTCCTTTTGAAATCCTATCAGAAATTATACATGTTAATTCTTATAATAAATCTTTAGAATTAATTGTAGGTATATTAAAAGAGGTAGTTCCTAATATTTTAGCTATAATAATTATTTTAAAGGTAATAAAAGAGTATTATAAACCTAATTTTAAAATAAAATATACTGAAAAATTTAATTTTAAGCTATTATTATGTACAATTTTTTTAATGTTAGGATTCTTTTTTTTGTTTCATAGTTCAATAGGTATCATGATAAGAAAAATTCCAGTATCTGAATCTTGGGAAAAAGTTTTTGAGGATATTTCAAAAAATCCTTATCTTATGTTTATTTCATTTATAATAATAGCACCTATTTTTGAAGAAATACTGATGAGAGGTATTATTTTAGAAGGCTTTTTAAATAGGTATAAGCCAGCAACTGCTATAATTATTTCATCTATTATGTTTGGAGCAATGCACTTAAATATTTTTCAATTTGTTAATGCTACAATTGGAGGATTATTTTTGGGAGTTATATATTATAAAACAAGATCTTTAGTATTATGTATAGTTGCTCATATGATAAACAATTTAATACCTATCTTAGGTATTCAGCGTAATATTATAAGTTTTTTCATAGGTGCAATAATTTTTATAATAGCAGCAATATTTTTTCAAAAATATATTAAAGAGTTAAAATATATTGATATAAATTCTCAGGAAAATAGTGTGTCGTCAAAGATATAAATAATAAGTTAAAACATAAGAAGCATAAAAATACTTTAAACATATAAATAAGAACTAAATAAATAATCTAAGAAAAATATTAAGTGATTATATACATAATGGGAAAATACGTACAAGCAATGGATAAAGAAAGACTTATGCTCATATTTCAAACTTAAAATTATAAGAATTAGTTAAAGTAAATAAAAAATCATATCTAAAAAATAGATAAATAAAATGAATGAAACTTTAAAAAAAGTATTGCTTAGATAGCATTACTTTTTTTATTTAATAGATTATGGTGTGGATTCAGGTATAAATTTCTGGTATGATTTAGAAAATAGAGATAAAGTTCAGTTAAAAAATGATTAAATAATTAATTAAGAGGTAAAGAGTATTATGAATACGCAGGATATAAAACAAAAGTTAAATAGCAGGGAATATAGTTTTTTAATAAACAACGAACATTTAGGAGATAATATAATTTTGTTAACAACAGGAGGAAGTTATGCCTATGGTACTAATGTTGAAAATAGTGATTTAGATATAAGAGGCATAGCTACAGAAAGAATAGAAGAATTAATAGGATTATCCTCATTTGAACAGTTTGAAAATAAAGAAACAGATACTACAATATATGCATTAAATAAAGTTATAAAGTTAATGCTTAATTGTAATCCCAATATAATAGAATTGTTTGGAACAAAAGATGAACATTTATTTATTTGCAACCAATATGGTAAATTATTAAGAGATAATGTAAACTTATTCTTATCTAAAAAAGTAATACATAGCTTTGGAGGATATGCTATGGCTCAATTAAGGAGACTTCAAAATGCTTTAGCTAGAGATTCTTATCCTCAACCTGAAAAGGAGCAACACATATTAAATAGTATAAAGAATCAAATCGTGTCTTTTGAAGATAGATATAAAAAAATTACAAATGAAAATATTAATTTCTATATAGATAAATCTAAAAAAGAAGATTTACATAGTGAAATATTTATGAATGTTAATCTAAAAAATTATCCTTTAAGAGACTTCAAAAATATATATTCAGAAATGAGCAATATAGTTAAAGATTATGAGAAGCTAAATCATAGAAATAGCAAAAAAGACGAGTTACATTTAAATAAACATGCATTACACTTGATTAGATTATTAAAAATGGGAACAGAATTACTAGAAGGTAAAGGAATAAATACATATAGAGAAAAAGATAGAAGTTTATTATTAGATATAAGAAATGGTAAGTATAGTTATGAAGAAATATTTGAAATGGTAGATGAATATGAAAAAGATTTTAAATATGCATCTGATAATACAGATTTACCTAACATACCTAATTATAAAAAAGTAGAAGAGCTAGTTATAGAAATTAATAAAGGTGTGATAAATAATGCTAAATAAAAATATAAAAATTGAAATACCTAAAGGTGTAGAGTATATTATAAATACTTTACAAGAAAATAATTATGAAGCATATATAGTAGGTGGTGCAGTTAGAGACAGCTTACTTGAAAGAAAGGTTAATGATTGGGATATAACTACTAGTGCCGATCCACAAGAAGTAGTGAACATATTTGAAAATTTAGGATATAAAATTATACCTACAGGATTGAAACACGGAACCGTAACAATATTAATTAATTCTATAGGTTATGAAGTAACTACATTTAGAATTGATGGAGAATATGAAGATAACAGACGTCCCAAAGAAGTTAAGTTCACATCAAATTTAAAAGAAGATTTAAAGCGTAGAGATTTAACTATTAATGCAATGGCTTACAATGACAAAAAGGGATTGATAGATTATTTTCATGGATTAGAAGATTTAAATAATAAAATAATTAGATGCGTAGGAAATTCAAAAGATAGGTTTAATGAAGATTCATTAAGAATGTTAAGATGCATAAGATTTGCGTCACAATTAAATTTTCATATGGAGGAATCTACAAAATTTAATATAAGAGAATTAAGTAAAAATATAAATAATGTATCTATGGAAAGAATTAGAGATGAATTATGCAAAATATTAGTAAGTAGCCAACCGGTTTATGGCATAAGAAATATAGTTGAATTAAATTTAGTAGATTATATTATTCCTGAACTAAAAGATTGTGTAGGTTTTGAGCAACATAATATACATCATGATAAAGATGTATATGGTCATATATTATCTGTAGTAGAAAATGTACCTAATAAATTAGAATTAAGATTAGCAGCGTTATTACATGATATAGGAAAACCTAAGTGTTTTAGTATAGGAGACAATGGACAAGGGCATTTTTATGGTCATCAAAAGATAAGTGCGGATATGACTAAACATATACTAAAAAGATTAAAATTTGATAATAAGACAATAGATAAGGTAGATAAATTAGTTTATAATCATATGACTAGATACAATAAATTAAGAACTCCTAGCATAAAAAAGTTTATTAATAAAGTAGGAATTGATAATTTAGATGATTTATTTGAGCTGCAAATAGCTGATATAAAAGGAAGTGCTAAAGAATATCATAGTTTCAATAATATATTAAATTTAAAAATAAAGTGTGAAAAAATACTTAGTGAAAAACAGCCTTTAACAATTAAGGATTTAGATATTGATGGACATGATTTAATAAAGTTAGGAATAAAACAAGGAGAAGAAATAGGTATTGTGTTAAATAAATTATTAGACATAATTTTAGAGAATCCTAATTTAAATAATAAAGAAGACCTAATTAAAATAGTTGAAAGTATTTAAAAGAAATATTTTATTTAAATATTCTAAGTATTATATAACCTTTTAAATGAAAATAGTATTTATTTGTTGTAAGCTATTTACTCTAACTCCATATTTCACAAAGTATATATTACTATAGCAGGGATAAAATATTAATGAATTGAAAATATGTATTTATAGGAGGTAATACTTATGATGGGCTTATTTGACAATATTTTTGGCAATGGCAATGATGATGACAATGAAAATAAGAAAAGTAAAGATGAAGGAAGACTTACACTTCATAAAGAAGAGCTTGATATAAATAAAAACCACGTTCAAAAGGGTGAAGTTGAATTAGGCAAGGAAATTATTGAAGAACAAAAAACAGTTGATGTTCCCGTTACTCATGAAGAAGTTGTTATTGAAAGAAAAGCATTAGATAACGAAGCTAGTGATACACATATTAGTGATGAAGAAAGCATACGTATTCCAGTTAGTGAAGAAGAGATTAATGTGGATAAACACACTGTAGTAACTGGAGAGGTATCTGCTCATAAACGTGAAGTCGAGGATACAAGGCACGTTGATGAAACCCTAAAAAGAGAAGAAGCTCGCATAAACACAAATGGTGATGCAGAAATAGTAGATAAAGATACAGATGAGGGCTTGCATTAAATAATTTATAAAATAAATAAAAAAACACCTCTCAAATTATATATTAGATTTAGGAGGTGTTTTTTAGGAGGATATATTATGTTAAACAAAGATGTACCTAATATAGAAAGTAGTCAATATTTAGCAGGCGCTATTATTGGTGGAATAATTGGTTTTATAATTTCTATTTTGTATAAGTTCTCTATTTTAACTATACCCGGATTTGTAACTATATTTACAATTACATCAGTTGACCCAATCATAACCGGAACTATATTAGGCATTGTTGTAGGCGTAATTATAGGTATGTTAATGCCTCAGAGTAAGACATATGAGGACAATATTGAAACAAATTCAAGAAGGATGCATAGAGATATGAAAATGCAACTTCGCGAAGAACAGATGAAAATATCTAAAAACAAAATACAAACTGGTGAGGTTTCTATTCATAAAGAAGTTTTAACAGAAGAAAAGAATATTACTGTACCTGTAAAACGTGAGGAACTTGTTATTGAAAACACTGTTTGTGATTCGCAATTTCATAATAAATCAGAAGGTCATACTAAGACTATTCGAATTCCTATAAAGGAAGAACGTATCGACATAAAAAAGAAACCAGTAGATTTAGAAGATGTTTCAGTTAGTAAGGATCAATATGAGGAGGTAAAGCATATAACCGAAACATTAAAAAAGGAAGTACCTCATATTAGTATTAATGGAGATGCAAAAATTGTGGATAAGGAAATCGATAAAAGATATCGAAGTTAGAAATATGGGATAATTAACAGCTCTAAATACTTTCTGATTGTAAAAAGGGAGGGTTAGGAACTTTTTTGTTTAACGTCACAACTGAAAAATGTATAATTTACTAAAACACTATATTATTCAAGTTAGAATTTTATGGTGTTTTTTCGTGGCATTTAAATATTATGTCTAAGAATGAAATTATTATAGTTTAAATTAATTAAAAGAATGTTCCTTCAAAAGTAAATAAAGAGATGCTTCAAAACACTTTATTTTACATATTTAGTTATATATAAAATGGAGGTATGATATAATTTTCTAAAGATTTATTTTAGGTTAGGTGATTATATGAAATTACTACCAAATTGTATATCCTTTAGTAGAATAATTTTTTCTTTGACTTTAATTTATACCAAGCCATTAAGCTTAGCCTTTTATGTAATATATATAATTTGTGGATTTAGTGACATTATGGATGGATTTATTGCTAGGAAGACAGGAACAACGAGTAGTTTGGGTGCAAAGATTGATTCAATGGCTGATATGATAATGGTAGGTGTATTATTATTTTTAATTTATCCAATTGCAAATCTTACAAATAAAATTGTCATTTGGATTATTTTAATTGGTATTATTAGATTAGCATCCATGTTTATAGCAATGAAAAAATATAAAACCTTTGGAAGTGTTCATACTTATGGAAATAAAATTACTGGCTTAGTTTTGTTCCTATTTCCTATATTGATTCCATATATTAATACAACTGTGCCAATGTATATAATTTGTTTTGTGGCAAGTATATCAGCAATTGAAGAATTGATTATTCAACTTACATCAAGTCAATTAGAATTAAATAAAAAAAGTGTATTAATAAAATTATAATAACTTACAATCTTATTATTTAATGTTTTTAAAGAGTTATTGTTATTATAATTTTAAATATATTATTTGTAATTTAGACCTATTATGTTTCTGATGGTATTTTGATATGGCAAAGTATATAAATACTGAATAAAGTTTAGGATAATAAATAGTGAACTATATCATAAACAAATACCAAAAATAACCTTAGTCATTGATATTACGTGGCTAAGGTTATTTTTTTAGATTTAAATATCCTATCATTTTTTAGTTATTTTAATTTTTAGATATTTAAAATCACTGCCTAAAATATATTAAAGAATAGAAATAAAAAATGTTGTTAATATAATTTTTAGTATAATTATATTAAATATTGAAGTGTTTTTTATTTCTCAATCGTTATATTAAATGTAAGGATAAAAAAGGGTGGTGACAGTTATTGAAAAAGAAAAATTTGGAGATTGTATAAAACAATATGAACGGTTAATTATTACTATTTGTCTATCCTTTACAAAAAATTACTTTGATGCGGAAGACTTGGCACAGCAAACCTTTTTAGCTGCATATCAAAATTATGAAAGATTTGATGGTAGCAACTTTAAAGCTTGGCTAACTACGATTGCTGCAAATAAGTGCAAGGATTATCTTAAGAGTAAAGCAAGAACAAACGTTAGCTTATCAGAGAAAGAGTATGAGAGTTTGAGAGATCATGGAGATTCTCCCGAGGAAACAGTAGTGAAAAAGAATACTATTGAGAGAATATATAGATTATGTAATAAGTTAAAAGAGCCTTACAGAACTGTAGCCATAAGCTATTTTTGTAAAGATATTAAACTTTCACATTTGGCAAAGGAAACTGGTAAAAACATTAAAACCTTAGAAACACAACTTTATAGGTCAAAAAAATTACTAAAGGATTTATGGAAGGAGGAGTTTATGTGAAGACTACATTATTTAATAAAGAAGGACATTTAACTGAAGATACAGTAAAGTTACTTAAACTTGGCACTCTTAAGGATGAAGAATTGATTTCTATATTGGAACATATTAGTGATTGTCAGGAATGTGCTAGTGTATTTGCAGATAGTTTTGAAGGTGATGAACTTGCAGAAGCTCCTTTAGGGTTTGAAGAAAAAGTACAAATTAAAATAAAGAATAAGAAAAAAAGTAATATTCACTTTAGTTTTTACTGCGCTAGAGTTGCAGTTGCTGCTAGTATAGCATTGATGATGGTTTTTTCAAATGGATTAAATTTTATAGTTAATACAAAAACAAATCATGTGAAGCCATTGGATTTAAGTTTTATAAATTCATTTAATTCAGATCTTAATACCTTTTCTGAAAAAATAATTAAAATGGAGGTCTTTAATAGTGATAAATAAAAAAAGTAAGTTTTTAACTTTTGTTTTTTCAATGTTGCCTGGTGCAGGGCATATGTATATGGGATTTATGAATATGGGTGTATCTTTTATGTCTGTATTTTTCTTTATAATATTTCTTTCTACCTGGCTTGATATAGGACCATTATTATTTATTTTACCACTTATTTGGTTTTATTCCTTTTTTGATTGTATAAATAGATTAAGTTTAGATAATGAAGAATTTTTACTTTTAGAAGATAAGTATTTATTCTCTATTGATAAGTTAGCAAAATTAGATAAAAGTATATTTGAAAAACGTAATCTTGCTGCCGGTGTAGTATTATTGATTTTAGGAGTTTATTTAATGGCAGATAATATAATGAATATTTTATCACAATATATTCCACAACAATTTCATTCTGTTATTAATAACTTTATGAGACAAACGCCTAAGATAATTATAGGAGTGGCAATAATTGTTATTGGTATAAGACTTATTATAGGGAAAAAAAGGGAGTGTAAAATAGATGCTTAAGGGACGTAGAGTAGGTACATTAACTGCAGGAATTATTTTAGTTATATTTGGTGTAATATTTTTACTAAGATTAGTTACTGCTAATATTAATATTTATTTAATAGCATCTCTTTGGCCCATTATATTAGTGCTTTTAGGAATAGAAATTATTGTAGCCTATATAATAAACAAAGAAGAAAAAATGAAATATGATTTTGGTGCAATAGTATTAGTTATTATTTTAGTATTCTTTGCTATGGGGATGGGGGTAGCAGAATTCGTAATTAACCATTTGGCCCAGTTTAAAGGAATAATTTAATATAAATAAAAAATAGTAGCGTTATAACCGGTGGTTAGGCTACTATTTTTTATGTTAACATGAAAAAATTAATGATAAAAAGTATTAATATTTTAAGAATAGTAAAATTCATAGAAAAATATTTTACTCCAAATATAATTCTTATAAAAAATGGAGTGAACAAAATAAATATTATTTGAAAATTTATATATTTTTATTTTGGATTTTCACTTTATTTAATTGTATAGATAGCATCTTATAAAAAATATTTACACAATTAATCATACTAATTGCGCATAAAAATAGTATAGGAAAATTATATCTTTGTTGACCTTCGAAAACAAAAGAAATAAATACAAAATATAAAATATTTAAAACTAGTATAGATTTTATATATGGGACAGTTAATTCTTTATTAAAAAAACTGATCAATATATATTTAAAATTATATACAACATAAAAGAATCCGAAAAAGTCTAATATATAAATAATAGCATTAAAAAAATTACTAAAATAATTGTTTCTTAAAGCAGAGTAATTATTTTTTGCATTGCTGTTAATTGCCCATTGGTATATATATCCTGAACCATTAAAAAACGTATTTTTTATTCTTAAAATACCCATTTTAATAAACTTATTAGGGTGATGAAGTATCCACCTTTTTGCTTCTTGTCTAAATATATTATTTAATTCTGGTTTTAACATAACTTGATTTATTTCATTTTTAATGCTACCTTTATAGTAAAATTTATATTCTTTAAATTTACTTTTCATCTTATTAGATAAATCTATATCTGATATACGCATCCATGCTCCACTTTGATTATTACTATTATTATTAATAAATAAAACATATCCACCATTGTAAGATACAGGAATTAATAAATTGAAATGTTTATAATTTCTATAAGTCCAAGGTGCAACTATTAGAAATACAATTGAATAAGAGATAAGAAATATCTTAAATGTTTCTTTTATATTTTTGTTTTTTAACCATTCTGTTATTGCTATTATTATAGGATACAATATAAAGAAAGGTTTAGTTAAAGTAGCTAATCCTATGAACAAGCCAATAATTGCATATCTGAACTTATTATTAAAATTACACAATTGCAAGTATATTATTATAGATAATAATAAAGTTATTAATACCTCTGAGCCTAATACATTATTATAGGCAATATAAT
>OGSC01000613.1_pt1 | contig 13700 bp, 8 predicted proteins | sample 1573751 | NCBI WGS metagenome assembly OGSC01 (sample SAMN03295840, study PRJEB24534) | human gut metagenome | isolation source: fecal sample 8 from infant 5 | host: Homo sapiens | place: USA: Pittsburgh, PA | collected 2014-07
TCTGCGACATCTCGCCTCCTCAATACTCAAACAGGGATCGTTTCGCAGAGGATACTACAGTTTTTTGAAATCAGCGACTTGAGAATTGTGACGAAGATCTGTGTTGGCGCACAAATCAACGGGGATTACTGTCGTTTAATGTGATTTAAACTGTGAAATAGTATGGTTTTCAGTTATGGAAACGCCGGGAGCGGGGAAAACTTGCTTTTTCCCGTTTCCGGGGTTGGACAACTGAGCAACGCGAAGGCGTCAGCTACGATGTTCCGGTGATTGCTGATCAGTTCCTGTTGTATTCAGCCATTCTCCGGTCATCTGCAGCAGTTTTCTGGCATCGTGGCTTCTGAGCAACGGAATACCAGCCTGCCTCAGAACCTCTTCCAGAAGAATATCCCGGCGTCTGCGTTCCGGTCGTAAATGGCTGGCATCATCCAGCTCTACTGCTGCAACAATACTGAACGAACGCCGCTCAACGATAACCACATCAACATGCCACTGAGACACCATCCTGAATAACTGCCACCACTGGCGTGATCGTGGCCGGATATTCCCGTTCAGCTGGACGATATCCGCGACCCGTACCTGCGGACACAGATACCACCGCTTCATATCCACAATTCTGAACAGTCCTTTCATAAAACTGACTTCCCTTTCTGTCAGCAGCGTCTTCTGACGTTGCCAGTATTCACCGCCGGACAGTATTCGCTCTGCATCACCGGTCCGTATACCTGCCGCATGCAATTGCATCAGCAAAGGAGAATGCTGATTTACACTTCTGAGGATAATCCGGATAAGTAACGCTGCAATAATCAGAACAATAAGAATAAAAATAATCAGCTTCATTGTTTATCTGCTCCTGGTAATTAATTATGCTGAATTATTACCTTACATATTTCCATATCTCTTTTGGTATCCTGTCATATAACTTTCCGGTGATTAATTCCGCTAACCGGTGGTCTGCTGCTGAATTAAATGATTCACGTTCACTGGTCGATAAACTGTCTCTGTTTTTATGAATGATTTTTTCCAGCGTATTGACTGATGAACATCGCCGTAACTGATACAGCCATTCCTGTTTTGTTTTTGCCATTTTTATTCCCGCTGAGAACAGATGAATGATAAGATTGCCATCGCTTTATTTACGGTGTCTCCATATCCAGGGGGGAACCGGATCAGCATCTGACCAGAGCCCACGTTTTTGTTGTCTGGCTTCGTTCTGAAGGACAGGCAGCACGGGATCTGTGTTGTACTGCTCATATACCCAGGCAGCCCCGGCCCGGACCATAAACTGATTAACATTCATTCCGTCTGGTGCATAAACCTGCCCGAGAATACGACCATAACGATCTCGCTGAAAATATGTGACGGTAACCGTTTTTCCTGCAACCAGTGATTTCATCATGTCCGTTGACCACCGGCCATAATCCTGTTTCTTTTCCGGTGCATCAATATTTATCAGCCTGATCCGCACTGCCTTCCGTGAGTCCATGACCTCGATGGTATCACCGTCCAGTACACGAACAACCCGTCCATGAATATCTGCACACAATACCGGCCATGAAAAGATAAATAATACCAGTGGAATATATTTCCTCATGTTATTCTCCATATCAGATAAATGGCACCTGTATTTCAGGTAATCCTGAATATCGCAGCACACACTGAATAACACCTTATTTTGTGAAATTAATCACAAAATATAAAATCACGACTTAATATGGAAAAAACTCTGTGCTACTCAGAACTGTCCGGTCATACTTTCCGACCGGATATTAAAAAAAGCAAATCTCATGCATTATTCAGCCTTCTGAATCCCTGGAGTAATGAAGGCTGCTTTTTCGTTACACCCTTCCCCGGCAGCGCCGGTGGCAGTGTTCAGCCCTTTTTCGGGCAAACTGCTGCCAGTCTGTCCGGGGAGCAGACTGCGCAGCCCGTAGCCATGCCTCAGCGGCTCCCGGCCAGTCCCCCCTGACTTCCAGCCGGACAGCCCGGCGTCCGACCTGCCGGTAGCGCCATACCCCGGAGTTTTGCGAATCACGCCCTGTTCCGTTCATTTTCCTTCCCCCTTTAATCCAGGCCGGTGAATGTGTTATAAATTTTTATAACCTTCTTCTGCCGGGTATGGAAGAAGGTTTCAGAGAAGCCTTATTTTTCCGCCTCCTTTAGTGTGAAGGAGGCTTTTTTATTGTTCATCAAGCACGGCCTGAAGTTCTGCCTTTATCCGGTTCTGGCGGCGGATTTTATCCAGACGCTCTGCCGCATACACTTCTTCCTCCTGAGAAATATGCTCCGTCACATACCCTTCCGTGTCATACCGGCAGGCACCGGCTTTCATGGCACACAGATAGCTTTCTGAACGGGTGATGGCCTTCAGCGCCCTGCGCAGTTTTTTATGCGAGAGCGGGATATTCCGCTGCGCCACGTCTTCCAGTAACACGTCCCGGATACCGCAGGCCAGAAGTCGGGGTGTGTCACCGTCAAATAATCCCGGCCACCAGGGTTTCAGGGTGTTCACGGCCTCATCCAGCGAGGGCAGGTTCAGATAAATGGACAGCGCCTGTCTGGCCTGCGCTTTTTTTGCTGTCAGCTCTGCTTCCCGGGCAGCCTTCTCCGCCAGTTTCTGCTTTTTCACCTTCCATTTTGGTGGCGTGGTGACATTGATGATGGTTTTCCGGCTCCGGGTCGGTGTTTCCCCTTCCGTTTTCCGTTTCAGTGTCAGTACCGGTCGTTTCTGCTCTGTCATGATTGCCCTGACCTTTGTGAAAATATGTCCTCCAGGTCGTTGAAACTACTCACTATGATATTAAGCTGACCTCAACGACCTCTGACATATTAATACCGACAATTAAAGATGTTTTTTAAACCATTGCGTCTGTACTGCCGCCACACGTTCAAAAAACGCGCCTTCATAAATATCATAATGGCATGCGTCAGCTTCCTCGTATAATTCCTTAGTACCAGAAGCAACAGCATCATATAAGGCTTTTCCCTGTTCTGGTGGATTAACACTATCCTGGCCGGCAATAACAATCAAAACTGGGCACTGTACTTTGGCTGCGCTCTCTGCCGGTTTATATTGCAACGTCTCCATAACCGTAAGGAAAGGTATTTTTATATCCATTTCAGGATACTGACCTTTTACCTTCTCGAAGAATACCTTTGATTCATTATCACTCAGTACCCGGGTAACCCCCACAAACATCTCTTTCCCGGTGTTTTTCTTCTTCTCTGCCATTTTATTCAGCGTGGACAGAAAAGACGCTCTCTCCGATTCATTCATCTCTCCGGTAACCAGAACATCACCGTCAGCAAAAGCCAGCTGGCTGACAATACATTTTACGCGTTGGTCCTGCGCAGCTGCACTGAAGACATGCCCCCCTCCCAGCGATGTTCCCCATAACCCAATACGCTGATTATCAATACATTCCTGCTTTTCTGCCCAATTGATAACTGAAATAATATCTTCGGTCTGCATTGCAGGAACCAGACGCCCTCGTTCTCCATCACTCTCACCGAATCCTCGATAATCAAAAGTAATCGTTGCGAATCCTGCTTCTGTGAAGGCATTCGCAAAGCAAGGGAGCAGAACATTCCTGATACCGCAAAACCCATGGCATAAGATAATCAAAGGATGTTTTATATTTCCTTCAGGAACACGAAATGTCAGGGCAATACCTTCAGAGAGTTTGTGATCCGTAATTTTCATAAATATCCTGTGTTATGTTGTTTATTAATAATCAGAATCAGCGTCAGTATCATACCAGTCACAACGCCAGAACGCCCAGCACAGCCAGATGACAGGCGTAGAATACCGGGAAAAAATCCCCGGGCCAGAAACGGGGTAATGATTTTCCTGCACACGACACCAGACCAACGGTCAGCACCGTCATTACAAGACCGGCCACCGCCGCTGCATCACTGGAGGCAAGGTTAAGTGCCGGAATAACGGCCAGCAGGCATGCAAGCAGCGCCAGACGTTCCGCTCTGTCTTCCGCCCAGTACAGTCGGTAACTGACCGCCAGCATCAGCAGCCCGGCAATGCCGTAACTGGTGCCGGACAAAGGCCCCCACAGGGCCATCAGAAGAATGGCCGCTGCTGTACGCCACCCACTGCGCGTTTCACACCACGTCAGCACCTGTGCCGCCACTGCAAAGGCAAACAGGATATTCCCCTCATACCAGGGAAAGCCGGCCAGATAATATGCGAACTGGGCAATAATTCCCCATCCCCACAGCCGGTTAATGGCCGGTTGCCGGATATGCGCATGACGGGACAGATTCAGCCCCCACACCAGGGCAAACAGCGGAAAGGCTCCTCGCCCGGCCAGAAACATCCATTCCTGCTTCAGCTGGAATATCAGATTGATGTGGTCCAGTACCATCAGCACCAGCGCCACCGTTTTGATGATATCCCGCTGTCCGGGTGACCAGACCAGAAACGACTGCAACCAGGTATCGGTCCGTGCAGCCAGTGAATCGTTACGTGTCGTGTTCGTGTTATCCGTTGTCATCAGTGTTTGTCTTCCTGTATCAGTCTCCGCCCAGGGTTTTCTCTTTCTGCAGGTCACGAACCATATCCCGCTCCATCTGCTGCAGACGCTCCTGCAGCAGATTTTCCCGGGCAACCTCCCGGACCGCTTCCCGCTCCCGTTGTGATTCACGCAGCACACTCTCCGGCAGTGCGGTTTCCCGTTCAGATATGGCAGACCGGTCACGCTCCTGTCCGGCAATATCCCTGACAGCCAGCTCTGTTTTGCCGTCCGGCAGGTCAGGTTTGTTCTCTGCCATTTTCCTGACAATTTCATCTGCGCGGCGTTCCGTTTCACGGCGGATGGCCTCTTCAGCCTGCCGCTGTGCCAGTACCTCTGCCGTGACCGGTTCGCCATTTCCGGCCCCCGGCTGGACGCTGTTATCCGGGATATCCCCCCACACGCGGCCACCGGTGATGGCACCGGGATTCCACGGACGACCTTCACCGGCAATTCTCACCACCACACCGCTGTCAGGATTATCACGGGCAATCCGGACGCCATCCTGCATATTATCAGCCAGCAGGCTCTCTCCGTTACGGCTGCCCTGCAGGGCCACGAACTGCGCATCCCCGCTGCCTTTCACCCGTCCTTCACCACTGAATCCCCGCAGCCCGTTTCCGTCATCCGTGGTCAGTGGGTTCAGCCAGATACCAGCTGACTTGCCGTTACGGTCAAACGCCGGCAGTGCCACATACGGCTGCGGATATTTACGTCCCGGTGCAATAAACCGTGCAGGGCTGTCTCCCCCGGCCAGCCCTGCCTGACGGAGAACGGCACGGCCTGCCGCCACGTCCCGCAGTTCCCGTGCCGTACTGAACAGCCGCTGCGCATTCATGACCTCCCGGTCCGGTTTCGGCTCCAGCACATCGTGGGCAGTTCCTTTCTGTACGGCATTGTTAATGGCATCCGTCCAGCCCTGACGGTTATCGGTGTACACCTGCACATGCTGCTTCATACGCGACAGGGCCACGTAGGCTGACTCAAAGCCGGCCATCAGTTTCCGGTTACCTTCCGTGCCTTCAAGCGCGATGGCAAAGGTTTCACTCGCCCCCTGCGCACCGTGGGCGGTGATGGCATAGGCCAGGTCAATATGTTGCTCTGCCCGCTCCTGACCGGGGCGAATCACCCGGGTCTGCTGGCCGTCCGACAGCGTGACACTGTCACCAGAAACCGCTGTCACCGTCCAGACGCTGTTGGCCACATAACCGCGTTCCCGGTCACTCTTCGTGAAGCGCATCCGGTCGCCGGTCCCCACCCGGATTTTGTCCGGGGTGTACAGTGTGACACCTTCAGCCACCGCCTCCCGGGGCGAAATCAGCCGCGTGTTACCTTCCGCATCCTGCAGGGTTATCAGCCCGTCATCCCTGCTGATACCGGCAATCCGGTGATACACACTATCCACCAGGGCAAGGGCATCCGGGTTTTTCTCCCAGGTGGAGAGACGACGCAGTTCTCCGTCACGTATATTCGCTGTGTTCAGGACAGGCACCATGACCTGCTCTTTGCCCAGCTCACCGGCCTTTTCCCGTGCATCATGAATCATGCTGTTCAGTACGCGCCGGTCCTCATTCAGGTGCGTGACAATCAGCGTCTGCTCCCGTGCTTCCGGTGTCCTGCCGGTATAGTCGCGGACAATGGCCTCATACAGTGTCATGGGGATATCCGGGAAAGCCTCGCCTTTCAGCATCGCCTTCTGCTGCGCTTCTGCCAGTTTCGCTTCCTGTCTGTGACTGAACTCCGTCACGGAGTGCTCCGGTGCCCATGCGCCCTCCAGACGTGGCACCTGAGACGGTTTCACACTCTCAAGCCCGGACAGTGCCCTTTCCACATCCCGGTTAATCAGGCTGTATACCGCCTCCCGCAGTTCCGGCGTCTGACGCACAATCTCCTTCATGATGGCCACATCGGCAGCACTGCGCGTCTGCTGGAGACGGAAAGGCTGACCGGGCGCGATGGCCTGCAGCTGGTCCGTGTCACCGCTGGCCACAGCACGACCGCCACCGGCCGCAATCAGGGCGTATGCCCGTGCCATGTCGGTATTGCCCACCATTGAGCTCTCATCGAGCAGAAACAGCGTGTTGCTGAAATCCGGCGTTTCTCCGCTGCGCTGCTGCAGCTGCGTGTCATGCAGAAAGGACGCCAGTGTCTGTGCATCCACGCCGGCGCTGCGCATCTCACCGACCGCACGGTGCGTGGGCCCCAGCCCCACAACCCGGGGACGCTCACTCTCCGGCAGCATGTTCACGGCTGACATCACCGCCCGGAACTGAGTGGTCTTACCCACACCGGCATACCCCTGTACCACCGTGAAACGGTCGGACGTTTCCAGTATCATACGGGTGGCGGCACGCTGTCCCGACGTTAACGTCTCCATGAGTTCGCCGGGTACTCTCTCCATCAGCGGCGTGACCGCCTCCTTGCCTTCGAGAATATGGCGAAGAATGCTCTTTTCTGCCTCATACGACGCACGGGAAACCAGCAGGCCTGTGCCATAGCCTTTTGCCACATCCACATACAGTAAGTCACCGCGTTTTATCTGCGCATTGATTTCCCCTCCCAGTTCAGTAAAACCGGTTCCTTCTGCAGCAAACGACTTCGCCTCTGTCAGCAGGTCCACCATGCTGAAGGCCAGGTTTTTACTTTCCAGCACAGGAAGGGCCAGATGAATGGCCTGCTGTGCCGGCGTGTGAAGCCCGGCTTTCTGCAGACTGATAGCGGTTTCCAGCAATGTCTCACCGGCACGCGCCTTTATCTGCTCAGAAACCACCGTAAAGGACGGATGGCGGGCGAGTTTTTCCGCAGTACGGGTTTCATCCAGTGAGGAATACAGCCGGACATCACGACCGCTGCGGGCCAGACCGTTCAGAGTGGCGTTGTCCATTGCCATCTGTGTGACGGAGGCAAACACCGTCGCACTGTCACTGACGGAATGCCCGGGCGTTTCCACCCAGCCGTTCTCCAGCTTCAGTGCCGTGAACGGTGAATCAGCCACAGGCAGGGTGGCCGGTTCAGCCCGCCCCGGCACAACAACCGTCATCGCATCTTCACTGACGGATGCCACCTGCAGGCGGTCACCGCCGGAGACGCGGAGTCCGGGAATTTTCCCTGTCACCCTCAGTCGCTCGCCGTCTGCCACCGGCATTTTTTCCGGCCGGAACAGCGACCAGCTGCTGTCCAGGGAGGAAATACGCACCACCTGCGTTTCGCCCTGCGCATCCCGCAGGGTCAGGCTGTGACTCTGCGCCGTCACCCGGTCGATAACATAGCGGTCATGACTGCGTGTCTCCGGGTTCCACTGCTCCATCACCATCCCAGGTCGGTACATATCCCGCAGATAACGGCTCCGGCTGTCCAGCCAGACCGGTGACAGGGCGGTCATGGTCACCTCCGGGTGTCCGAGCACGCCCTGTGTTTTCAGCTCACTGCGAATGGCCTGTGTCAGTATGGCCTGTTCCCGTACCCCGCTGACCTGTGCCACGCTCTCTTCTCCGGCTTTCACGCTGGCCGCAAAATCTCCGGCCAGCCGGTCATAGCGGACATTACGGTCCGGTTCACTGATGATGGTTGCCGGTCGCTGTTCTCCGCCCTGCCAGCGATACGTGTTCACCCCGGCATCCTTCATGGCCATCAGCGCACTGCCTGTACCGGTTCGCTGCCCGCTGTCGGTTATCAGGACCTGTACGTTATGACGTGCGGCACCGTCCAGCAGGGTTAACGTCTCTTTCAGGGAGAGTTTTTCGCCCTGATCAACGATAACGGTACTGCCCGGTGTGAAGGCCATACCCTCCAGCAGCTGACGACGTCCGGTTATCAGCTCACCGGACAGCCGTTCATCCTGCTTCAGGTTCATCTGCGAACGACGGTCAGCAGCGATAATCTGCACCTCCCGCCCCTGCTCCCGGGCCATCATGACCAGCTCCGCCACCCGCTCACGCTGCCCGGCTGCACCGCCCTGCCCGGACACAATGGCCAGCGACGGGCGATCCTGTGCCAGAACACTGACGGCATCGCTGTAACCGGCCGTCCGGGGGACACTTTTCTCCGGATGTACGGTCACCCGGTTCTGTTTCATGATGTCACGACTGAGTGCCCGGACTGACAGCTCATCGAGCACATGAATCCCGGACGTGAACAGCCCCTTCTCACGATCGAGGGGGATAAGCTGCTCACGGCTGATGGCCTCATCGATACCGGCGCGTGCCCGTTCAATCACACCATTTTCCGGCGGCAGTATGCCGACCGTCCTGGCCAGCACGTCCGTGTACGTGAACTGCACTTTTCGTTCACTTAATCCGGCAATCGCCTGTGTCACCGCCTGCTGCACATCCGGCCCGTCCTGTGAAGCTGGCCCGGGCGCCTGCGTGCGGGTCTCCGCCCGTTGATCCGCCGCGTCACGATACGCCCGGATGTCGAACCCGGTTTCCTTCAGCGTCTGCATCCATTCAGCCATTCTGACTTCCGGATCGACGTGCTGTTTGGATTTACGCGTATCCAGTGCCGCCACATCCCGGGATTTCAGCGAGGCCCCTTCCCCGACGGCCTCCCTGATAGCCTGTGAACGACTGGAAAAGGCCTCCACCGGTACGCCCGGCATCTCCCACATACCGTGCTTACCGACCACTTCGGTTTCATAACCCAGCGCCTCAACGCGCTGACGTAACTCACTCTGATATATTTTCCCGAACGCAATCCGGTTCGCGAGCACGTTCTCGGAAAATCCGGTTTTCCCCACTTTGTCACTGCTCAGTGTCTTCCACTCGCCGTTATGCTGCGTGACATTAGCCACCACCACATGCGTGTGTAACTGTGGGTCCTGATCGCGACTGGTGTCATGGTTAAACAGTGCCATCACCAGATTACCGGTCAGCACCGTTTCTGACTGTCCGTCCGTCATCACCCGTGTGGAGGCCAGCGCCTCCACCTGACGGACAGCAAAATCCACAGCCTGGTTATGTGCATCAATAAGACGTTTATCCCCCCCGAGCATGGCCATCATGGAGACACTTTTGGGGGCGGAGAAGGTCAGGTCGTAGCCGGGACGATGCTTATTACTGCCATCCTGCATGCGGCTTAAATCCGCCCCGTCCGGCAGCCTGCCCTCCAGAAGACGGGTAAAAACATCCTTATCGACGCTGCCCTGCAGCCCAAGCTGTTCAGCCCCCTGACCGGCCCAGCGTTCTCCCATGCTACCCAGCACATAGTAATTATCCTTGTCGGTGTAATAGTTTCCGGCACTGCCTGCCGATTTAACAACGCTGAAACTCAACATCAGAAATCATCTCCCGGCTCAACATCCTCCCCGCGCTCCCGGTGCACATTAATGTTCACCTCTTCACGACGCTGCATCTGCTGCTGGATGTCCGGATGATTTTCCTGTTGCCACGCCTCATAAGCGGCCATATCCACCACTTCACCGGATTCACTGATCCCGGGTGGCAGTTGCTGTTCCATCTCTTCTTCCGGTTTCATGTTCAGCTCCTGCTCGATCCCCCCTGCCGGAACACTCACACCTGCATCTGACTTCTTATCATTGATGACAGAAGACACTGGCTGTTGTGGCTGTTGTGGCTGTTGTGGCTGTTGTGGCTGTTGTGGCTGTTGTGGCTGTTCAGCCTGAGTCACGCCTTCTCCGGAGGCAACCTCCGGTTCGAAGAGGCTGGCCATCTGGCGACCTTCTGCTTCCCTTGCAGCAAGTACGGCACTCAGACGGTTCTCCATTTCCGGGTTGATGTCACGCGGAATAAACTCCGGAGCGACCTTCGGTCGTGCCTGATATTTCAGAGAGAGTTTGACTGCCGGATACGGTCCGGGCAGAGTGACATAGCAGGTCAGATCCGGCAGAGACTGAATGTCGGAATAACTGACCAGCGTCTGACGCTCCATATCCTTACCGGTCGATACCCCGTCACGTACCGGGTCAGCACCGTAGGAATACTGCTCGCTGGCTTTCAGGTGCTCTTTCTCACCAATTTCACCGGCAGCGAACTCTGCAATCTTATGGCTGGGAGAACGGAAAAAGGCACGGGTGTTCATGACGTCAAACAGCGTGGCCGCCGCTTTCTCACCGTAGATATCTTCCAGCTGGGCATAGGACTGGATACCAAACACATAACAGCCACCGAACTTACGGGCTTCCGGCAGGATCTCCACCAGGTCCGGCAGTTTGTGTAACGTGGGTAACTCGTCACAGAAAAACCACACACGACGGTTACGGTTTTCTCCCATTGCCAGCAGACCACGAATGGCAATGGACAGCCACATGGAGATCACCGGCTTCAGGGAGGCATGGGTGTCGGCGTTCGACGAAATAAACAGCCAGCCGTTTTTCTGATCTTCCCGGACACCACGCATCCAGTCACGGATGGTAAAAGACTCACCGTTATGCTCAATCCCCTGCAGGTAACGGATGGCTTTCACGTAGTTGGTCAGGACAGCACGGATGGAAATCGCCGTTTTCTCAATTTTCTCTTCCACCAGGTTGGCTGCCGGTGAATTACGCAGGAAGGTACGCAGTTTTTCAATTTTGATGGAAAGCAGTGTGTCCACCAGTTTGCTGTAGCTGCGGTTGGGGTCATTACGCATCAGGTACGCCGCTTCCGCAAAAATGGTACGTCCTGAACCCTGCCAGAACGGGTCCTCTTTTGTGCCCATAGGGATCAGCGTGTTCGCGGTATTATCAAAATCCGGCTGTGTCAGGCACTCCTTCCACAAATCCCATGCGGCACAGCGGGCATCCAGCGGATTCAGGATTTTATCGATGGAGGGATCATAGTAACTTTTAACAAATTCCCCTGAACGGTCATAAATCACCACCATATCACCGCGCTGACGGGCGTAGTTGGCCAGACGACGGATAACCTCCGACTTACCGGCCCCGACCGTGCCGTGCAGACAGAAGTTCTGGATTTCGGAATCCCGGATAATCGGCAGGTCGCCAATCCGGATATCGGAGTCCTTGCCGTCTTTTTTCAGCATCCGGGCCACTTCTTTCGGGTTATCCGTCAGCTGACGCCCGCCGGTCACCTCATTTTCACTCTGCTGTTTCCCCTGATGCCCCAGAATCCAGGAGACAACAAAGAAGGTGATCAGGCAAATAACCAGGGCCACGACAGACGCCAGAACGAATGCAGACCATAGCTGCTCTCCGCACCAGATCATATATTTATCATGCAGTACCTGGGCAGCGTTCATCCGGAAGATTTTGCCGTAATACTGGATCTCATAGACCGGCTGGGATTTTATTAAATCCCGCATGCCTTCCAGCGTGGTACACCACCAGTAAATACAGCCGTTGATAAACGTCTGCCAGCTTATTTTTACCCATAAGACCAGACCAATGAGGATCCAGAAAAAAATAAACAGGCAGTAAAGCATGATATTGGCGATCTGGCTGAACATGCGGATACGCATGGACGCAATCTGACCGCCCTGGGTCATATCCTTTGCGTTAAAACTCATGATGAAACTCCGGGAAAATCTGGAACAGGGCAGAAAAGGATGATGTGGGGTTAATTCACAGAAACAGACCAGGTGTACCCTGTATGCCGGTGGTGATACCCGCCTGCAGTCCTGCCGGAAGAGACCTTCTCTGTAACAATGTCAGTCAGGCGCAATACTTCAGACCAGTCACTCCCATGCGGAAACTGGATCTGAATAAAAAGGCGTACCCGTTCACGGTGATCCAGAACTGTGTCCGGTTCATAAAAACGGCCACTGTCAGGAGAAACACGGGACGTTTTATTGATGAGATCATACTTATCGGCAGGAGACTGCGATGAAATCGCCCAGGTGATATTCTCCGCCTGGTGGCCATCAATACGACTGCTCCCCGGCGTCCATGCAATTTCCTGCGCACTCGCCACGATGATCTCCCTGGAAACTTCAGCCAGCTTTCTGGGTGTACAGAATACCGGTGCCAGCACACACAGGGACAACAAATTACAGCTGACCGCCTCCGGTTTAAGCAAATTGCTCCCGGATTTTTCAGGAAAAGATATTTTTGTCAGTATTTCAGTTAATTCCTTATGCCTGAGAGAATTAATAAAGTACATGATAAGCATCATGAGAAACAATATAACCATAAGCCCTCCGATAACCACTAAAAGGTCAGTATCAATATTATTGCTGTACAGATAGTCTTTAGTGGTCACTGTATTATCCTGTATCACCGGGGGGTATTCAGTTACAGGCTTCTCAGTAAATTGATTATTCTCACCAACATATTCAGCGATATTGTCTGATGTCATAATGACTTTCTCCGGAAGATCCCGGCTTCGCCGGCAACACTTCACGGTCGCACAAAGAATTTGCACAACCGCTCAGTGTTTTCATATTTATTTCGGAAACGCCGGGAGGTGACAAAATTTATTTTGTTACATCCCGGGGTTGGACAACGAGCAACGCGAGGCGTCAGCAAGGAGGCCGGTCAGATCAGCCTCCTGACGAGGTTCAGAGAATATTTGCGATTGATTTGGCCAGTTGGTCTTCGAGAACAGGCTTCGCCTCTTCAAATTTCAGGTTAACCTTGTTCGCATTTGAAACCACACGGGTCTGGTATTTATGCTGGTTACCTGTTTCAGTACTGGTCTGAATTTTCGCACCGGATGTGCCCTGACGCAGGGCGGCAACATTATCCGTTGTCACCGTTGCCTTAGTACGCTCTGCAATCTGTACATCCGTGATCATGGTATAGTTCACATCTTCCACCATCGCATCTGCAGCCATACCCACCAGACCAGCAGCAAGGCCTACACCGAGTGTGGCACCGGCAGAATTTGAGTTATAGCCGGTAATACCGGCACCTAACGCTGCACCAACAGCTGCGCCTTCATAACCACGGTTCAGCCATCCCTGAGACTCCCGCAGATCCATCTTATCAGCCTTCAGCACATTCGCCTGAATCCAGTAGTAGGCTTTATCCGGAGAAGTCACCACCTGATATCCTTTTGCTTTCACAGCATCAGCAATTTTGCCCTGCAGCCCACTCATGTCTTTATCAGACGTGTTTTTGATCTGCAGAAATACCGTGCGTTCGCTGGCGGGTTCAAGCCAGATGGTCTCACTCATCTGAGTCTTCACCTCAAGGTTACGCTTCTTGATTGCTGTGCTCATCGCACCACACCCTGAAAGGGCCAGAGTGGAACTGACCAGTGCAACCATCATCAATTTTTT
>OGSC01000614.1_pt1 | contig 13660 bp, 13 predicted proteins | sample 1573751 | NCBI WGS metagenome assembly OGSC01 (sample SAMN03295840, study PRJEB24534) | human gut metagenome | isolation source: fecal sample 8 from infant 5 | host: Homo sapiens | place: USA: Pittsburgh, PA | collected 2014-07
AATATAATTATATCTATAATATTAATAGTAATAGAGAGAAAGAAGCCAGAAAAGACTATAGCGTGGCTACTTATATTTTTTATATTTCCTCCTTTAGGATTATTTTTATATATTTTTTTAGGTCGAAATTGGAAAAAACATAAATTACATGATACTACTAATATAGAAATAGAACAATTAGTACTTGAAGCTATGGGAAAAGTAAAAAATCAGGAATATCATTCTTTAATAGAACTATTGTCGAAAAATAGCGAATCTCCTTTGTTCAGAGATAATAGTATAAAGATATTTAAAGATGGTAATGAAAAATTTGAATATCTAAAAAAAGAGCTTTTAAAAGCTAAACATCATATACATTTAGAATACTATATAGTAAAAAGCGATAATATAGGTACTGAAATAAAAGATATACTTATAAAAAAAGCAAGGGAAGGCGTAGAAATAAGGTTTATAATGGATAGGGTAGGATCTATAGGTATAAAAAGATCTTACATAAAAGAGCTTAAGGAGAATGGTATAGATGTGGTTCAATATTCCTATTTTTTAGCTCCCTTTTTAAGGCATATAAATACTCAAATAAACTATAGAAATCATAGAAAAATAGTAGTTATAGATGGGAAAGCTGGATTTATAGGGGGTATAAATATAGGTGATGAATACTTAGGTAAAGGTAAATTAGGCTATTGGAGAGATACTCATCTTATGGTAAAGGGTGATTTTGTTATGGGGCTTCAGGCGGTGTTTATGGATGACTTTGCTACTATAAAGGCCGTAAATGATGAGATGTTTACTTATGGTGACAATTTTAAGGTCTATTTCCCTAAAATGCATGAGTATGGTGGAAAGGTTATGCAACTTGTAAAAAGTGGACCAGATTCGCAGTTTCAATCTATAATGCAAACAGTATTTAAGATGATAACTTTAGCTAAGGATCATATATATATTACCACACCATATTTTGTGCCTAATGATAGCATAATGAATGCTATAAAAGTAGCATCCTTAAGTGGGGTAGATGTAAGAATATTATTTCCTGGTAGATATGATCATTTAATAGTATATTATGCCTCTAGAACTTATTTAGAAGAACTTATAAAATATGGAGTTAAAATTTATTTTTATGATGAAAAATCCTTTATTCATGCGAAGACTATTATGGTAGATAGTGAAATTTGTACTGTAGGTACTGCTAATATGGATATAAGAAGTTTTGAATTAAATTATGAAATAAATGCAGTTGTATATGATGAGGAAACCACAGAAAATTTAGAAAATATTTTTTTTGAAGATTTAAATCGTAGCAGAAGAATTTATAAAGAAGATTTTAAAAATAGATCTTTAAGGGGAAGAATGTTAGAAGGTATTGCTAGAATTTTCTCTGCCTTGCTATAGAGTACTTAAAGGGGATTTGACACTAAAGAGTAAATTTTATATTACGATATTAATATAATGTAAAACATTTTATGATTTAAATAATGTATTAAATATTATTAAACAAATTGTTAATTATTAAAGAATATAAGTTTTTAAGTGATATAATTATATTAATGGCTTATTAGGTGGTGTGATAGGTGAAGAACAATAGCAATAATATAATAGTGGAAGAAACATTAATAAGAAAAATGCTTTCAGAACTAAAAGATATTCAAACCCTTAGCTCAGAAAGGTTGCTTCAACAAAAGATAGATTTACTTATAAAATATATGGAAAATATAGTGAAGTATAAAAATGATGAGCCCTTTGAAGATACAATTTATAATAAAATGAAGGAAGTAAGACTTGATAATCCAGAATTAAATTCTAAATTATATATACTATATAGAAAGCTTTCTGATGGAAAAATAACTGAAGAAGATGCAAGAATTTTATATGATGTATATATTAAAAGTCAAGCTTATGATAAATTAATATATTAATAATATAAAGGTGGTATCTTTAATGGAAGACAAGTGTTTAGAAATCAGTAAAGAGTCTGTAAAAAAGATTTTATCTAGTTTGAATGAAATAAAAATACTTTGTACGGACAAAGAATTAAAAAAAAGAGTAGAAGGTATAATTTATGTAGCTAATGAAGAAATAGCATCTAAAATAGAGCCTTCTTTAAAAGAACTTATATATGATAAGATGAAAGAAACAAAAAATACTAACCCGGATCTAAGCAGTAAGCTATATATATTATATAGGAAATATGTGAGTAATAAGATAAAAGAAGAGGAAGCTAGAGAAATATATGAAACATATATAGTTATGGAAAACTTTGAAAGAATAGTTTGGTAAATAAGCTCTGTTACAATTTGTGTAACAGGGCTTATTTTGTGCATAATTATGAATAAAGTAAAATTTAAAATTACTATATTTGCCATTTATCAGTTGCGATAAATGGCTTATTTTCTGAAAAAAATAAAAAACAAACAAAAACTTTCAAAAAAGTATTGCATATTTATTATTTTATATGTATAATTATAAAACAAATAGGGAATGAATTTTCTGGGAAAACTGATTCCTATAAAAATGAAACTGGATTAAATCCAGATATTAATAAAATTACAATATTTAAGGGGGAGTATTTTATGAAAGAAAAAGTTGTACTTGCATACTCAGGAGGATTAGATACATCAATAATAATTCCGTGGCTAAAAGAAAATTATGACTTGGATGTTATAGCTGTTTGTGTAGATGTAGGCCAGGGGGATGATATGGATTATGTAAAGACAAAAGCAATGAAGTCCGGTGCAGCAAAAATATATGTGGAAGATGTAAAAGAGGAATTTGTAGTGGATTATTTGTATAAAGCAATAAAATCTGAAGCATTATATGAACAGGACTATATGCTAGGGACGTCCTTTGCAAGACCTTTAATGGCTAAAAAATTAGTAGAAATAGCCCATAAAGAGCAGGCTAAATATATATGTCACGGCTGTACAGGAAAAGGAAATGATCAAGTACGTTTTGAAGTGGGAGTAAAGGCCCAGGATCCTACTATAAAAATAATAGCACCTTGGAGAATCTGGGATATAAAATCTAGAGAAGATGCTATAGATTATGCTAAAAAAGTTGGAGTTGAAGTTCCTGTAACCAAGAAAAAGATATATTCTGTAGATAAAAACTTATGGCATGTAAGTCATGAAGGTGGGGACTTAGAAGATTTAAAAAATGAACATAAAGAAGATATGTATTTTATGGTTACTCCACCAGAAAAGGCGAAAGATGAGCCAACTTATTTAGAGATTTATTTTGAAAAGGGTACACCTGTAAAAATAAATGGAGAGATTTTAAATGCTGTAGATATAATAGATACATTAAATAAAATAGGTGGAGAGAATGGTATAGGTATAGCAGATATAGTAGAAAATCGTTTAGTTGGTATGAAGTCAAGAGGTATATATGAAACACCAGCAGGTACATTATTATATGCAGCTCATAAAAAGCTAGAATCAGTAACCTTAGATAAGTATACTTATCAATACAAGAAATTAGTTTCAGCTCAATATGGGGAGCTTGTATATAATGGTTTGTGGTTTACAGCTGTAAGAGAGGCTATCGATGCTTTCGTAGATAAAACTCAAGAAAATGTAACGGGTACAGTAAAATTAAAATTATATAAAGGAAATATAAAACCTTGTTCAGTGGATACAGAATATGCATTGTATGATGAAGGTATATCATCCTTTGGAGATAGTGAGCTTTATAGCCATAAGGATGCAGAAGGCTTTATAAATTTATTTGGATTGCCATGCAAAATAAAAGCATTAAAAAATTTCTAGACTAATTGGAGGGACATATTATGAAACTTTGGGGAGGACGTTTTAAGGATGAAGAAAGTAAACTTATGGAGGACTTTAATAGTTCTCTAAGTTTTGATAAAAAACTTTATTATGAAGATATAAAGGGGAGTATAGCTCATGTTAAAATGCTTGCAAATCAAAATATAATAAATGAAGAAGAAAAAGAAAAAATATTATTGGGATTAGAAGAAATATTAAAACAAATAGATGATGGCGTTTTAAAAATAGGTGGGGATTATGAGGATATCCATAGCTTTATGGAAATAAATTTAATAAAGAAAATAGGAAATGTGGGAAAAAAGCTTCATACAGGAAGAAGTAGAAATGATCAAGTAGCCTTAGATATGAAATTATATGCCAAAAAGTCAACGGAGGAAGTAATAGAATGTTTAAAGGAATTGATGGATTCTTTAATTAAAGTTGGAAATGAAAATAATTATATTATGCCAGGATATACTCATCTTCAAAGGGCTCAGGTAGTAACTTTTAGATATCACTTATTAGCTTATTTTGAAATGTTTAAAAGAGATGAGAAAAGATTAAAAAATGCTTTAGAGATTTTAAATGAAAGTCCTTTAGGTTCAGGAGCATTAGCGGGAAGTACTTATAATATAGATAGAGAATATACTGCGGAGCTATTGGGCTTTAAAAAACCAGTAGATAATTTTTTGGATGGAGTTAGTGATAGGGATTATATAATAGAACTTATAAGTAAATTTTCTATAATAATGATGCATTTAAGTAGATTATCCGAAGAACTTATACTTTGGAGCAGTAGTGAATTTAAGTTTATACAAATAGGGGATGCTTATTCCACAGGCAGTAGCATAATGCCTCAAAAGAAAAACCCAGATGGGGCGGAACTTATACGTGGGAAAACTGGAAGGGTATATGGAGATTTAATAAGTATATTAACTGTTATGAAGTCTTTGCCACTAGCTTATAATAAAGATATGCAAGAGGATAAAGAACCTTTCTTTGATGCGAAGGATACTGTAGTAAGCTGTTTAAAAGTAATGGAAGGTATAATATCTACGCTAAAAGTAAATAAAGAAAATTTAATGAAATCTGTGAAAAAGGGCTTTTTAAATGCTACAGAAGCGGCAGATTATTTGGTAAACAAAGGCATGGCTTTTAGAGATGCTCACAAAGTCATAGGTGAAACAGTGATATACTGTGAAGATAAAAATTTAGCTATAGAAGATTTATCCCTAGAAGAATTAAAACAATTCTCAGATTTATTTTGTGAAGATATTTATGAATTCATAGATTATAAGAATTCTATAAATAAAGGAATAAAAAAAGAAATGGGATATTTTTAGTGCTCTTTTGTTCTAAAATTACTATAATAACTTTTAAAGGTATTAAAATACAAAATATTTTTAAGGAAAATAAATATCTAGAAAAATAATTAGAATACTTTATTTGCGAACTAATATATAAGAGTGAAATAAACAGGAGGTTTATTTAGCACTGCGCCAAAGGACGTGGAATCAGTGCGTTAACTTAGATATTGGGACGCAAATATTAGTGTTCTTTATTTTTATAGCTATTTATTGATCAAAAGTATTTTGTGTTTTAATTTTCAATCTTTAAAAGCCTTTAATTCATAATTTTCTTATTTAATATATTGTGTTAAAATAAGTTTTATATAAACAGGATTCTTGTTTTAACAAGAGGTTTGATTTTAATTAAAGTTTTATAAATCTATGAATAGCTAGAATATCTGTGGTTAGATAAAAAGAAATAATATTAAGGGAGAATTTGTATGAACGATTACATAGAGGTTATAAAGAAGTCTATAGAATTATCTAATGTTTTGAAAGAAGGAATAGATTATATAAAGGAAACTATAGTTTTTAGAGAGTATGGAGAATTAGATAGTCTTTTAGAGGGAATTGTAGATTCAGTAGAATATGTAGAAAAAGCTTTAAAACCAGTTTTTTTAGAGATAAAGGATAATGAGTATGAGAAAATAATAAAAGACTTTCAAAATAGCTTAAATCTTCTTAAAGATACTTTGGATAATGGAGATATGGATGAGGCTATTAGTTTTATAGAGGATAACCTTTCCCTCAAGTATGAAATATGGAAAAAACATTTAGATAGTAAATTAAAAAAATATACTTATTGTTGATTTCTAAAATAAATATTAAAAATCTTATAAATGTTAAAGTAATATAAATTACTTACGATAGAAAAAATATGTATATATATAAATTTAACCATTTTGGTTTAAAAAAATAGATATTTTAATATTTTATTTTGGAGGTAATAGCTATGAGATTAAGCCATAATTTGGCATCCTTAAATGCCTTTAGAAACTATTCCAAAGTTTTAACGGAGCAAAGTACAGCTTTAGATAAAATAACATCAGGATATAAGGTTAGACGTTCTAAAGATGATCCTAATGTAATGGCGCAAAGTGAAAAGACTAAAATACAGATAAGAGGTCTTCAAGTGGCTTCAAGAAATGCTCAAGATGGAGTTAGTATGCTTCAGACTGCAGAAGGTGGTTTGGAAAGTATAGGGAATATGCTAATGAGAATAAAAGAACTTACCATTCAAGCAGCTAATGGAACAAATAAATTAGAGGACAAAGAAGTAATTCAAAATGAAATAAATGAACTTATGGCTGGTATAGAAACTACAGCAAAGGGAACAGAATTTAATGGGGTTAAGCTTCTTTCTAAGGGAAATAAATTTAGCAATCAAGCTGATGTTATGACAAAGTCTGTACCTATAGGAGCTAATGTGGGAGATTTAGAGGATATTCCTTTTTATAACCTAACAACAGAAGGGTTAGATATAAAAGGAGGAATAGATGTTACAGATGCAAGTAAACTAGGACAAAGTCTTGATTCTGTAAATAATGCTATAGAGACTGTGCTTTCTGTAAGAAGTGAATATGGATCTTTGGAAAATAGATTTGAGGAGTGTATGAATAATATAGGAGAAATATCTCTTAAAATGGAAGGTGCTAATAGTGAATTAGTGGATGCAGATGTAGCGGAAGAAATGATGATTTATGCTAAATCAGATATATTATATCAATCTTCTCTTGCCATAATGCGACAAACTAATAATTTCCCTATGGATGTACTAAAAATATTAGAAAATGTAAAATCTAAGTAACAAAAATGCATCTTTAATGAAGATAAATTAAAGATGCTTTATTTGAGCTTGTTTTATGAATTTTTTTATTTGTTAAGGTTGAAATAGAGAAAATATCTAGCCTATAAATATGTAGGCGTATCTGAATATACCTGTGTGTTAAATGAGATACATATAATATTATTAAATTTTAATAAATAGTTTAAATGTAAATAGTTATTTATATTTAAAGTGGACAGAATTAGGTAGTAAAACATATTTTGTTATTATATAATACTTGTAGGAAAATGTTTATGATATGTAATTTTTTAATATAAATATTTCCATCGTTAAGGTTAGTGTTGGAAAACAAGGCTAATTATATTATAAAAATAAAAAAATACATAGAATTTAAAGAGGATTATAATGCAAAGTTAAATTTGTTTAAAAAAATCATTTAACATGAAGAAAATGTATGTACAAAATCCTTTTCTTAATGTAAAATAAAATTGAAGGAATTTGTATATAAATAGTTTATCTTAAAATAATTTGTATATAAATTTTGTAGAAATATATATTGTTGTATTTAATTAAGTAAATATGGGAGTGTAGAGCATGAGAGTAGAAGATATGTCTAGTAGTCAATTGGTTAATAATCTTTTAAAAAAATCTATGGATGCATCATCTTATAGAGGTAGAGCTATTTCAAACAACATAGCTAATTATAATACTCCTGGTTATAAAAGGCATTATGTTACTTTTGAAGAAACTTTAAAGGATAATTTGAATAATATAAATATGAAGGTTACTGCGGAAAAACATATGGATAATGGGGCAGAATTTGGACAAGTTAAAGAAGATGTGGATAATTCCACTAGTATGAGAACAGATGGAAATAATGTGGATATTGATAACGAAATGGTAAATAATTCAGCTAATGCTCTTATGTATAATGCATTAGTTACTCAAGCTAATAATAGATTAGCTACTACAAGATATGTTATTAATGGAAGATAACATATGTTATTAGCAGAACATAACATGTGTTATTGATGTAAGATAATTTTGAAGAAATTTTGAAATTTAGTAGAGCCTACTCTAGATCAAGCTTAGAAAAAATCTGTCTAGAAATTTATATATGGGATGAAAAAGGGGGAAACAATATGATTAAAGCATTTGATACTATGAGAATTAGTGCTAGTGGATTATCCGCTGAAAGATTAAGAATGGATACTATAGCTTCTAATATTGCTAATGCTACGACTACAAGGACGGAAAATGGTGGTCCTTATAAAAGAAAAATAGCTGTTTTTGAAGAAAATCTTAATAATGAATTGAATAAAAAGAATGGAGCAAATGAAAAAAAACTTTATGGAGTTAAAGCTACGGGTATAGTGGAAGATTCTTCTCCTGTAAGAAAAATGTATGATCCATCCCATCCAGATGCAGATGCGGAGGGCTATGTATCTATGCCTAACGTAAATGTATTAAATGAAATGGCAGATATGATGGCTTCAGTACGTACCTATGAAGCAAGTGTAACAGTTATGAATGCAGAGAAATCAATGTTTGGAAAAGCGTTAGAAATTGGTAAATAGGAGAGTTGATTATGAGAGTAAATGAATTTGTACCTAATATTAAGGTTTTTGATAACTTTGGAAAAAACTTTGTTAATGGAAATGAAAAAACAGAAAATACGGAAAAAGTTAGTTTTAGTGAGGTGCTAAAAGATAAATTAGATGGAGTAAATGCAAAACAAGTTAAAGCAGATAATAGTACACAGTCCTTTATAAAAGGAGAAGAGATAGATATACATAATGTAATGCTCAATGCAGAAGAAGCTAAAATGTCCATGGAGTTAGCAGTTCAAGTTAGAAACAAGCTAGTAGAAGCTTATCAAGAATTAAGTAGAATGCAATTATAGTAAGGGGAGCTTTCGATGAATAAGCTAAAGGAGTTTTTTAAAGGGTTAAAAGAAAAGTGGACAGGGTTTAGTAAAGTAAAGAAAATAGCTTTTTCTATAATTTTTTTAGGAATTATAACATCTATTATTGCATTATCTCTTTATTTTGGTAAAACTAAGTATGCAGTTTTATTTTCTAATATGGATTCTAATGATTCTGGCGCGGTACTTCAAAAATTAAAAGATAAGAAAGTTGAAGCTAAGGTAGAGGGTAATAATATACTAGTACCTAAGGATCAGGTTGATGAACTAAGGATGCAAATGTTATCTGAGGTTCCATTAACTAATGGTAGCCAAGGATTTGAAATATTAGATAAAAGTCAGTTTGGAGAAACAGATCAAGAAATGAAAATAAATTATCAAAGGGCCCTTCAAGGAGAGTTAGAGCGAACTATAAAAGGATTTCCACAGGTGGATAATAGTAGAGTTCATTTAGTTCTTCCTGAAGAGACTGCCTTTGTAAAGGAAACACAGCCAGGGAGAGCCTCTGTTACTTTAAACTTAAAAAAAGGACAAACAATTAGCAAAGAGCAAGTTAAATCTATAGTAGCTTTAGTAAGTGGAAGTGTAAAAAATATTCCAAAAGAAAATGTAGAAGTAATTGACAATAACATGAATCTTCTTACAAAAAATTTATTTGATGCTTCAGGAAGTTTAGAAGAGGCTACAACTTCAGCAGAAAAGCAACAACAACTTCAAAAAAATTATGAAAAAGATCTTCAAAATAGATTGGTCAGTATGTTAGAAGCTGTATATGGCAAGGACAAGGTTAAAGTTAATATTAACACGGATTTAGATTTTGATGCAGTTAAAACTAATTCTGTAACCTATGATCCTAAAAATGTAGTAGTTAGTGAACACAGCATTAAAGAGAAAAATCAGAATAATGCAGGTGGAAATAATACAAATGGTAGTGTAGTAGATAATAATATGGTAAATAGAACTACACAAAATAATAATGGTAGTGAAACCTCTTCTAGAGACGAAACTACTAAAAATTATGAAATATCAAAAACTCAACAGGATAGTATAAAGGCTCCAGGTTCTGTAAAGAGGTTAACAGCATCTATTGTTTTAGATGGAAATATAGATGAAGAAACTAGAACTGCTGTTAGAAATTTAGCTGTATCAGCTATAGGTTATGATGAAAAAAGGGGAGATGCTATAAGCATAGAGGGTCTTCCATTTGATACAGCGGCTAAGGATAAAGTGAAAAAAGATTTAGAAGATATGCAAAAAGCTGAAAAAACAAAAGAAAGAATAAAATTGTTTACTGCTATAGGCTTGGGTGTATTACTGTTACTAGGAGCAATAATATTCTTTGTTATTAAGAAAAGAAAGAACGATGAAGAGTATGAAGAGTATGAAGAGGGCCTTGATATTCTAATAGATGACAGCGGTAGCGAAACTAAACAAATTCCTAAGTTTAAACCTATAGATTTAGAGGCACAGGATGAAAAGACTCATGTTGAAAATGAAATAAGAAAATATGCTAAGGACAAACCTGATCAAGTGGCGGAAATAATTAAATCATGGCTAGCAGAGGATGAGAGGTGATAATATATGGCTAAAGATGATAAATTAACAGGAGTTCAAAAAGCGGCAATACTATTTATTACTTTAGGTCCTGAGGCCTCTGCTGGTATAATAAAAAAATTACCAGATTCAGAAATACAAAAAATAACCTATGAAATTGCTAATATAACTTCTGTAAAATCAGAGTTGAAACAGGATATATTAGAAGAATTTATACAAATAAATAAGGCTAAGGACTATATATTAGAAGGTGGATTTGATTATGCAAAAAATCTCTTAGGGAAAGCTTTAGGTAGTCAAAAGGCTATGGAAATATTGGATAAGGTTACAGAGGCTACACAACAATTTAGACCTTTTGCAATAGCTAGAAAAGCAGATCCATCACAGCTTTTGAATACTATATCTAATGAACACCCTCAAACTATAGCTTTAGTTTTATGTTATATGCAATCAGATAAGGCAGGGCAAATATTGTCCTCCCTTCCTGAAGATTTGCAATCAGAGGTTGCTTATAGAATTGCTACGATGAGTGCTACTTCACCTATGGTAGTTAAAGAAATAGAAAAAGTATTAGATAGTAAGCTATCTTCAGTAGTTAGATCTGATGCTACAACAATAGGAGGAGTTCAAACTATTGTAGAGGTATTAAACCAAGTAGACAGAACTACAGAAAAGAACATTACAGAAGGACTACAAAGAGAGGATGCAGAATTAGCAGAAAAGATAAAGGAATCTATGTTTGTATTCGAAGATATAATAACTCTAGACGATGTAGCAATTCAAAGGGTTCTAAGAGAAGTAGAAACAAAGGATTTAGCTTTAGCTTTAAAGGGATCTTCAGAGGAAGTTGCCAATGTTATATTTAGAAATCAATCTAAGAGAGCCGCATCTTCTTTAAAAGAGGACATAGAGTTCTTAGGTCCTGTAAGAATAATGGATGTAGAAAAGGCGCAACAGGGTATAGTAAGTATAATAAGACGTTTAGACGAAGCTGGAGAGATAGTAATATCAAGAGGTGGCGAAGATGCAATCATTGTATAAAGTCATTAAAAAAAGCAGCGTAGTAAAACAGGGTGAAGAAAAAATAAAAACTAACTATAAAAAACCAGTAAGCTTAGAAAAAGAAATGGAAAAAGAAATAGAAGAAGAAAATTCTAAAAATTTTATAGATAGTTATGAGAATTTAGCTAGAAATATATTAGAAAATGCTAGGAGAAAATCTGAAGAGTTCTTATCAAAGGCTTACGGTGAAGCTGAAGTCGTTGAAGAGGAAGCCTTTAAAAAAGGTCATGAAGAAGGCTTTCATAAAGGCTTGGAAGAAGGAAAAAAATCCGGTTATGAAGAAGCTTATGAAGCTTATATAGAAAAAGGGAAAAATGCCTATGAAGAAATGGTGCAAAAATCTAACAAATTATTTTTAGATACTGAAGCACAATATAATAGCTATTTAAAAGAAAAAGAAGAGGAAGTTAGAAATTTAGTTTTAACTATAGTAGAAGAAGTATTAAAACATGAGGTTAAAGATAAGTCCTCTATGAACGAAATTATATATGAAAAGTTAGAGGAATCAAAAAAATCTGCCACCTTTATAGTTAAAAGTAATGCTCATTATTATGAAGAAATAAAAGCTAAAGCAGAGTTTTGGAAAACTCAACTTCCTTATAGGGGAGAAATATTTGTAATAGAGGACATTTCCTTAAAAGAGGGAGAGGTTATTATAGAAACAGAACAAGGAAAAGTTATAGCCTCTTTAGATACTGCTTTAGATAAAATTAAAGAGCTATTAATAAATGAAAAATAAAAGTTATACAATTACTTTAAAGGATAAGGTGTGAATTTAATGTCCATGTTAGATATAGATTTTCAGAAAATAGAAAAAAGAATTAAAGAAACTAATTTTAACTACATGGAAGGTACCGTTAGAAAAGTTATAGGATTAACTGTAGAAGTTGAAGGAATAAAGGCTTTTGTAGGAGAGGTTTGTATTATATATAACGAAAAAAATCAAACAATTCCTTGTGAAGTAGTTGGCTTTAAAGAAGAAAATGTTATATTGATGCCTTTGGGAGAACTTATAGGTATAGCTCCAGGATGTAGGGTAATACCTCAAGGCAAACCTCTTAGTGTTATATGCTCAGAGAATATATTAGGAAAAGTCTTAGATGGCCTTGGTAAGCCCCTAGAAGGAGAGGAATTAATGGAGGGGAGTCCATATGCTTTGGACAGTGATCCTCCAGACCCTATGAAAAGAAGAAGGATAAAGGATGTTATACCTACGGGAATAAAGGCCATAGATGGATTTATGACTGTAGGAGAAGGACAGAGAATAGGTATATTTGCAGGTAGTGGTGTAGGCAAAAGTACTACTTTAGGTATGATTGCAAAATATGCAGAAGCAGACATAAATGTTATAGCTCTAATAGGAGAAAGAGGTAGGGAAGTAAGGGATTTTATAGAAAAAGATTTAGGAGAAGAAGGACTTAAAAAATCTGTTATAGTTTGTGCTACCTCTGACAAACCGGCATTAGTTAGATTAAAGGGAGCTTTTACAGCTACAGCCATAGCAGAATATTTTAGAGATCAAGGGAAAAAGGTAATTCTTATGATGGATTCTGTAACTAGATTTGCTATGGCCCAAAGGGAAATAGGACTAGCTATAGGAGAGCCACCAGCAACCAAAGGATATACACCTTCAGTATTTGCAAAGCTCCCAAGGCTTATGGAAAGATCAGGTATGTCTAACAAGGGATCTATAACAGCCTTTTATACAGTGTTGGTTGATGGGGATGATTTTAATGAACCTATTGCAGATGCTGTAAGAGGTATATTAGATGGACATATAGTTTTATCTAGAAGCTTAGCTGCTAAAAACCATTATCCAGCTATAGATGTTTTAAGTAGTGTAAGCAGACTTATGTCAGAAATTGCTTTAAAGGAACATAAGGATGCAGCGGGAATGGCAAGAGATCTTTTGGCTACTTATAAAAATTCAGAGGATCTTATAAATATAGGAGCCTATGCTAAGGGCAGTAATCCTAAAGTTGATATGGCCATACATTATCATGAACCAATATTATCTTTCTTAAAACAGGGTATTGGTGAGCAACATTCCTTTGAGGAAAGTACATCTATTCTTCAAAATATGTTTAAAAATTAAAAATATCTTTTATTAATTTAACAGTATAAAAACTATAAATAAAATTAATAGATATTTAATTTAATAATATATTTTTTGATCTTTAAAAGAAGGTAGGTAATTTAATGAAGGGATATTCCTTTAGAC
>OGSC01000617.1_pt1 | contig 13606 bp, 17 predicted proteins | sample 1573751 | NCBI WGS metagenome assembly OGSC01 (sample SAMN03295840, study PRJEB24534) | human gut metagenome | isolation source: fecal sample 8 from infant 5 | host: Homo sapiens | place: USA: Pittsburgh, PA | collected 2014-07
AATATATACTCTATAATACGACAAGGGACTAATTCTTAATAAAACCTTGAAATAACTAATATTATAACAGGGGACATTATGGTATATTTAAATTTTAAATGTCCCCCGTATTGTCCCCCGCTTTGTCCCCTGTAATGTCCCCCGTAAAAAGTGGTTTTAAAAAATGCAAATTTTAAACTTCCATTTGAATTTTTAACCATGAAAAAATAGAGTAATCTATGACTATTGCATATACTCTTTCATCATCAATTCTTACTCTCTTAACTAACTTTTCATCATCAGCTATAAGCCATTTTAACTCTCTCCACATATGCAATTTATTTTCTGCAGTATCGTATTCTCTTTTAGTCAACATATCTCTAATAAACTCATTATTTAAGTATATATATCTTCTATCTCTTGAAAAAACAAATGAACCTTTTTTCATTAAATAGTTAACTACATCGACCAATTCTTTTGCATATAAATTTAAATCTTTCACCTAATAAATTAACTCCTTCCGTTCATTTTCTACTTCATCCTCATTGTAATTTTCATCTTCAAAACTTTCAAGATTTTCATTACTTTCTTGATTAATTTCTTCTATAACTTCATCTTTTTTATTTGAGTTTTTTATTTCATTTTTAACACAATTTCTTATAATCTTTGTATTCTTAGTTATTAATTCTTGGTGTTTTTTATTTAACCAATCTATATATTCTACTCCTTGTAATTTTAATAAATCTTGTGCTAATTCCTTTAAATTTTTATCTAACTTTGCAGCCATAATTTTATCTCCTTCCATATACTTTTTAATAGTTTGTAATTATCAACTCTTTGTTTCTTTTTCTTCCTTCTGATTGCCTTGAAACTGAATAATGTACTTCAACTTCTTTGATATTAAAATCTTTGTACCAGCTTCTAGTTTCTTCACAATCATTGATTGTTAAAATGAACTTTCCTTTGATATTTTTAAGAATATCTCTAAGTTTTAATTGCTCTTTTATTCCAAACTCTGCTTCATATCCAGATGTACCATAGTACGGCGGATCTAAGAAAAATAATGTATATTCCCTATCATATTTTCCAATTATTTTTTGAAAATCTAAGTTTTCTATATAAGTGTTTTTTAATCTTTCTTGTAGCTCATCTAAGTTACAATCAAAGATTTTTTGTGATGGCAATGTATTAGTTCCATAACCATAATGATTACCTTGACCACCGAAACTTTGAGTTATAAGGTACATAAATCTTATAGCTCTTTGTATATCGGTTAAATGCTCCAAAGTAGCATTTTTATATTCATCGAATATACTCCTTCCGGATATCTCATAAGACAGAAGTCTTTTCATTTCCGGAGCATGGTACTTTATAATCTTAAATAGGTTTGGTATTTCATTTTCAATGTCATTTATAACTTCAATCTTTGATTTTTCCTTGCCAAAATAGACCCACCCAGCTCCAAAGAATGGTTCTACATAGCATACATGATCTGGCATCATACTTATTATTTCTTTTCTTAATTTACTTTTACCACCTAGTCTTACAATTGGTGGTTTTAACATTGATTTTTGCATAAAAAAATTCCCCCTTGAACATTATTTAAGTTCTTGGAGAACAACTCGTTTTATCTGATTATTTTATTTGTTTAGACTATTTAAAAAACTAAATATTTTCTTAAAACTAATATGTTTAGTAAATCGTAAAATACCTTTACCACCATATAAGTTTACTCCATTTTTATTTACAGAAACTCTCGCTCCTTTTTTACCTGTACTAAATCCCACACCCCCTCCAGTTGATAAATTAACTTTAGAATTTTTACCAACTTTAAAAGACTTTCTTAAACTAAATCCCATATCTTATTTCTCCTTTCTTTTTAACTTTTCAAATATATTTTCTATATGATCTGCTTCAAATTCTATAATTGCAGCTAATAATTTATTTCTAGATTGTATGCCATATTGTTCTTTAAGAACCTTTGCATTATCATACATAAAGTCCATTATTTTATCATTGGCATCTTGAGTTATTATTACATTAATTCTTTCTTTTGACTCCTGTGTTTTAGCAGTAAAAAGAACATCCTTTTCTAGTTCTTCTCTTATAGCTTCAACTTTCTTTCTAACTTCGCCTATCTTTTTAGTATTCTTATTCATACACATTTATTTCCTCCTATTTTATTTTAAGTACCAAGTTAAAATTAACTAATTCTCCAGTTAAAATTAATCTTTGTTTAGCATGGTTAATACAAGTTATTAAAGTTATTTCTTTCTTGTCATTAGAAAAATTTATTTTGCTTGTGTAATTAGGTTCTACGATATATCGATTAGTTATTTTATATTCAAGTTCCTTATTATCAGATATTATTTTTACTGTAGCTCCTATTTTAAGCTTATGAAGGTTTCTAAATATAGATCCACGCATATTATTATGTGCAGCTAATATTACATTTCCTAATTCTCCAAAATCAGAACTTCCTCTGTACTTAGCCACTACATAATCTAGATTTTCTTCTCCTAAAACTATAGGAGCTTTAACCCCTATACTATCTATTTCTAATATCCCAATTACATCATTTTTTTCATTTTTCTTATTGTTATTAGGTTGAGTAAAAGTATCTTTTATATCTTCTTTTTTCTCTGTATTTTCAGGTGTTTCAGGAATACTATACTTTACTGAAGAATTACTATACATTTTTTCTTCGTATTTTTGAACTAAATCATCCTGGATTGACTTTGATTTAAACTCAATAAATAAAGCTGCTCCTATTAACAATATTCCAATTATGATTAATGTTATAAATCCTTTCTTCATCATAATTGACACCTAAACTACTATATTATTAAAGTTAAAAAACTTAAAATATGTTTTTATATGATATTCAAAGTAATACTTTCTTAGGATCTTCTCAAGTTTATATTTATTTCTTATTCCACAAGATCTTATATACTCTTTTGATAATCTTTGTAGTTTTGAAATTAAATATTTTCTGTATTCTAGGTCCTTTTTATTTAATTTTCTATTTGATAAAGAACTAAATTCTAAATCTAATTTCTCTATTTCACATAATAAGGTTTCACTCATTTTTCTCACTCCCTTTTATTGTTGAAAATTATGTTTTTTAAATAATATTTCAAGTTCTTCATCAGCTTTTTTAGCCACTTTAAATAAACTCATATACATAAAAATATTTATAATAATCAATCCTAAAATAATAGTTATAACCATACATCCCATCTCCTTATTTTCTTATGTAAACTTAAGAGAGTACCTTATGGCACTCTCTTAATTAAAAAAATTATGATAATTTTCTTTTCTTTGAAAGTATTAATGCTCCTAAGCCTCCTGTTACTAATATAATTCCAAATGGAATTAATGCATTAACATCGAAGCTTGAACCAGTTTTAACAATTTCAAATTTCTTATTAGTTAGGTTACACTTAACCACTTCACCATGTTCCCCTATTTTAAAGGTTCCAGTTTCAGTTGTAAGCTCATATCCTTCTGGAGCTTGAGTTTCTGAGATTTTGTATTCTCCAGCTGCTAATTCAAACTCATTTCCATTCTTTGAAGAAATAAACTCAATAACCTTTCCTTTATCTAAGCCAGAAAGACATTCAATTTTTATTTTAGCTCCTTCAAGAACTTCTCCTGTAGCAACATCTGTCTTAGTAAAGATAAGTTTTCCTGTAGTTCTTTCATTCTTTAAGTTGGCCTTTATAATTTCTCCACCTTTAATTTCAAAAGTTCCAACTTCAGTAGAAAGCTCGTATCCTTCCGGTTGTTGAGTTTCTCTAAACTCATATTTACCTTCTGGTAAAGTGAATTTATTGCCTGCTAAACTTGAAGTAAATTCAAATTTAACATGTTTGTTTTGTTCTTCTATTCCTACTATCTCTATTTTAGCACCTTCAATATTTTGTCCATTTGTAACATCAGTTTTAGTAAAGTCTACTTCTCCAGTTTTCACTTTATTTTCTGCAGTTACAGTCTTAGTTTCACCGTCTTTATCTATTACAAAACTTAAATCTTGATCTTGATTTATTTCGTAATGATCTGGAGCTTTAATTTCGTTGAAATAATAGTTACCTGCTTCTAAGTTTTCAACTACTATTTTTCCATCTTTGTTAGTTGTGTAATTTCCTACAAGCTTTTCACCATTCCAAAGTTCAAACTCAGCCCCTTCAAGTGGTCTTTTAGTTTCTGAATCTATTTTGATTAATTCTGCATTAGCTCTTATCTTTTTATTTTCCATTTCAAGCTTAACTACTTGACCATTTTCTTTAACATCGAAGAAAATAGGCTCTTTGTTAATAACGTAATTCCAAAGGGTCTTAACTTCTTCTATTTTGTAATGACCATATTCTAAACCTTTTAAACTAACTATTCCTTTGTCATTACTCTTTAAGTCCCAAGTTTGTCCTTTCATTAGGCCATCTAAAGCTGTAACTTTAAATTCAATATCAGCTAATGGTTCTTTAGTTTCACTGTCTACCTTTAAAAGCTCCATATCGCCTGTTATACGGTCGTTAGATACCTTAATAGTATAAACAGTGCCTAAGTCCTTAATATCTTCTAGAGCGGCATTTTCGTCTATTTTAAAAGGTATTGGCTTTATGTTTATATAACCATCCTTAGGTTTTGCCTCCTCCAATTGATAATTTCCGTATGCTAAGTGTTGTGGAGTTATTATTTCTCCATTCTTATCAGTTGTTAAAGTAGTTGTTTTATTAGGAATTATTCCTACAAAGTTTGTAAACTCTACAAGCTTATTAGTATCAGTATTTCTAACTTGGAATTTAACTCCTTCTAGTGGTTTATTGTCTTTAGAGTCAGTTTTAACAACTCTTAACTTAGCTTGGATAGGAGCGTTTTTAACGTATTTAACATAAACTTTATTATCTTCATTTATGTTAATTGTGTATTCCTTATCACTAGCCCAATATCCTTCTGGAGTTTCATCTTCAATGAATTTGTACACTCCATATCTAAGATCCTTAGTAAATGCAAATCCATTTTCATCAGTTTTAACTTTATCTACAGTAGTTCCTGGTTCTATACCATTAACATTAACTGCAACAACTTTAAAACCTGCGTTAGCAACTGGTTTTTCTTCGTTTTCACTATCAACTTTAACTATTTGAATGCGACCTTTCATAACTTTGTTAGTAAAGTCATAAGAATAAACTTTATCATCTTCAGTTATGTTTATGTCTATAGTTTTATCGCTTAATTTATATCCTTCTGGAGCTTGTAGCTCTTTACCAATATAGTGACCATAATCTAGATATTTACTTGTTGCAGCTCCCTTTTCGTCAGTTGTTAATCTATCAACTTCATTACCTGCATCATCATAAATACCAAGTACAGCACCTTTTAAGCTAAGTTCTGGCATTTCTTCATCGATTTTGTGTATTGAAACTCTACCCTTAATTTTTCTGTTAGCGTGAGTAATTTCTATTGTTTTCATATGTTCATTAATAGTAACTGGATATTCTTTACCATTAAGCACATATTTACTTGGAGCTTTTGTTTCTCTTACAATGTAGTTTCCAAAAGGATGTAACCCACTTAATACCTTTCCATTTTCTCCTGTAGTCATTTTCTCAACTACTTCGTTATTATCAGCCTTCACCATCTCAAATTCAGCACCTGAAATTGGTTCGCCAGTTTCTTCATCAATTTTTGTTATTTCTACTCTTCCTTTTATTTGAGTATCAACCATTTCAGCAGTAGTTACTTTATTAGGTTTTACAGTAATATTAACTGGATTAGTAATTAAATATCCTAAAGGAGCTTCGACTTCTTCGATGATGTATTCTCCTGGCTTAATGTCATTGAATACTACTCTACCATTTTCTGATGTAGCTTCAGCTATTTGATTGCCTTCTTTGTTTTTCAAAACAAATTTAGCACCAGTTAAAAGAGATCCATCGTCTCCTTTTTTAACAAGTTCTATAGCTCCATTTAAACCAGTCCAGGATACAGTAACATTATCCTTATTCATATTTTGGTATCTTAAATCAACAAGTGCCATGTCTTGTTTACCTGCTACTGGAGTTGCATAAGCTAAAGAAGCTGGTAATTCTACAGTTGCTTTAACATCAACCTTAATATCTCCTGTTTCTGCGTCTATAGGAATATAAACTCTAAAACTTTCGTTAGAATTATAGGTATTTCTTTCATCTCCATCCATATCTTTTATCTTAACTATATCTTTTAATCCTGGATTACTTGAACTTTTTATAGTAACCTTAGCATCTTTAAACTCATAGTCAGATTTTATTTTTATAGGCTCAGAAACGAAATAATCACCTTCTTGATGAGCAACTATATTACTAGGAGTAACTTCAAAGAATGTTGGTAACTCTTTGTTTAATCCTTTTTCTACTAAAAAGTCTATTACTGGTTTTAATCTACTTAAAGATACTGTTCCATTTTGAAGTCTTGTTCTATCAATTCCCCTACTTAAACCAGCTTCTTTTTGATAAGCCCAAATAGCAAGTTGAGTACAATATCTATATTCATCAGCTGATATCCCCCATTCTGAGCCATCTTTAGCAGGGTACCCCCAATAAATAATAGTTTCTATTCCTCCATCAACTGGTATTTCTTCTGTGTAATCTTGTCCAGTTGGATTCAGTGCACCTGTATTTAGACAATAACAGGTCCTTAGATCTGGAGCATAGTATCTATGATTACCTATAGGAAGAACCTTTCCCCAAGTTGGAGAATTGTAATTTAGATAACTCTCTGCGTCTGTAGAATTTATTTCTAATGCAAATACTTTGATGTTAGTCAATAAGAATGTAAAAATTAAAGTTATCGTTGTAATTAGTCTAAATCTTTTTCTTTTCCTCAAATTTCTCTCCTCCATATTATTCATTTTTTATTTTGATAAATTAATTTAAGATGTATCAAAATACTTCATTTTCTTTTCTCCTTCCTAAAAATTTGTATTTAAAAAGAGTGCTGCTTAATTGCAACACTCTTAAACTTTCTAACTTAAACCAATACTTATTCCTAATGCTCTATTTAGTTCTTTTATTTCATATCCATTTAGCTTTCCTATTTTCTCTCTCATCTGATACCTAGAAATAGTTGTTATTTGCTCTAATAAAATAGTAGATGGCTTTTCTAAACATTCTTTTATTATTTTAGTATGTACGGTCATTTCTTTCTTAGGTTGAGATGTTACAGAAGTCACTACAAAAGTTTCTCCATACCTATTCCCAATATCATTTTGAATTACAATAACTGGCCTAATTCCACCTTGTACTGAACCAACCTTACTCTTTATGTCTCCTAAGTCTGCATAGAAAATATCACCCCTATAGACTTCTCCTTTATAAAAATCTTTCCTCACTCTTCCCATATGTTCTCCCCCTAAAAAACAGTATCAAAAAAGACCTAGAGTAAAACTCTAGATCTTTATATATAAATTAATAGTCAAAACCTATAACTGTATAATATCTTCCATTACTGTCTTTATATACTGCACAAGCTCCTTCTGTTAAATCCGGATCTAACATATTCTTATTATGAGCTGGAGAATTTTTAAATCCATTTAAAATAGAACTAGCTGAAGTATATGCAGTTCCATCATAAACTATTTGACCACCTTCTGGATAACTCTTATGGAAGCCACTTTGCTTTTGTGCCATTTCTTCACAGTGACTCTTTGTCCATCCAGCATATTTACCACTCCAGTTTAAAGCATTTAACCCTTGAGACTGTCTATAAGCATTAAAATCATTCCAAAGCTCTTGGCTCATACCACTTTGATATTCCCAAGTTCTCTGAGGTTTTTGAGGTTTTGCAGGTTCAACTGGTTTTGTTTCTTGTGGCTTTTCTTCTGGTTTTTGAGAAGGTTGTGGAGCTTCTTCAGGCTTTGACTCTTCAGGTTGCTCTTGTTTGTTACTTTCAGGCTTACTAGAGCTTTCTTCCTTACTAGGCTTTACAATTGTAATACTTCCTTCACTACTTGCAGTAGTGCCTTTTATATCCTCCACTTTCTCAACCTTCTCACCACTTGGTTGTTGTGAAGCTTGAACTTTATTTTCTGTTTTAGAACCTATAGTTTCACCACTGGTTACTTTTATACTTCCATTATCAACACTCTCTACTTTTTCAACTTCACCTTTTTTATTTTTTATATTAACATCACTTCCAGCTTCTTTCTTTTCTTCAACTATCTTAGAAACATCGTCTCCTTTAGAACTGTCTGCGATGATATTACCATCTTTATCTTTAACAATTAATGATCCATCTTCTTGCTCTTCTACAGTTACTTCTTCATTGTCTGTAGCTTTATTTTCTTCTAGCTTTTTATCTTCATTTGCCTTAGGATCTTCTTTTTTCTCAGCTAAAGCTATATTGTTAGTATCAGTAGCATAGTGCTTACTTATTGCATATCCACCTACACCAACGACTACTATTCCTAAAGCAACTGCAACTCCTATAGTTTCTTTTTTATGTACTTTCACAAATTCTATTATGGCCTTAATTCTCTTATTCATTTTAATTCTCTCCCTTGAAATAATATTTTTTAAATATATCTCGCATATGTACCAAGTTGTCTAAAACTTTTTCTTAAAACTAAAATGTTTGGGAACGTCGAAAGGAACTACACATCCAATTTCTTCTTCTTTTTTAACACTAAAATTTCCATGTCCATTATGTTTGTAAATGGAACTATTAGTCTTAACAAAGTTTCTATCACTCATATACTTTTTACATTCTCTATGAGTAATTTTTCTTATTTCTTCATTTTGTAGTTTTTTCAATTCCCGTTTAGCTTTGTTGTGTTCCCTTAAATTAGAAAAATTTCTTTGAATACATTTCTTTACGGCTTCTCGATTTGAATCCATTCTAATTGCTATTTCATTAGCTGAAAATCCATCTAAGTAAAGACTTTTAACTTTACTTTTATCAAGCTCATTCTTTCCTCTCAAATCACCAACTCCCTAAAAATGTCCTAAAAGAGTATTAAAAAAGGGCATAGTTCGACTCCTTTTTAAAGTGGGGACAAAACTTAAATTTAATTTATTTAGTTGTTTAATACTATTGCTCTATAAATTTCTTCCATACTTGTATCGTATATTCTAGATAATTTATAGACTTCACTTGCACTAGGGTTTTTTACTTTCCCATTTTCTAATTTGTGAATAAAACGTGCTTCTTTACCAATTAAGCTAGCAACTTCTCGTTGAGAAAGCACTTTATTCTTTCTTAGAAAGCTTAACTTGTTTTCCATATTTATCACCTTTATCCATATTTTCATTTAATTTACCTATATATTATCACGCTCGCTCACCCATGTCAATATAAACTACAATTATTTTAATCGCAATTTCAATATTATATTTATAAACTCATATAAAAATAGTTGTTTATATATCTTTTTATAAAATTAATACTAAATCATCTGATAAAACTATATTTAGAAGGGAGGATGATTTATGGCTAAAGAAATAGGACTTCATAAATTAGCGACAACATTAAAAGATTTCAGAAAAGATAATAAAATTTCTCAAGAAGATTTTGCTAAACAACTTGAAATAGCAAGATCTACTTTAAGTTATTATGAAAGAGCTAAAAGTGAACCTCCAATTTATACTCTGGTTAAAATGTCAGAAGTAATGAATTGCTCCATTGATGAACTACTTGGTACAACTAAAGCAATTTCTAATTCAGCTGAAGAAAAGTTTTCCTGTAACGAACTAATAGAGAAAATTTATTACTTAAACGAACTAATTGATAAAAACCGTAAAAACTATGAAGATTTAATAATGTCTAAAAAACGTACTGAAAGAATGTTTGATGAACTTTCAATGTCTAAAAAACGTACCGAAAGAATGTTTGATGAACTTTCAATGTCTAAAAAGCGTACCGAAAGAATGTTTGATGAACTTTCAATGTCTAAAAAACGTACTGAAAGAATGTTTGATGAACTTTCAATGTCTAAAAAACGTACCGAAAGAATGTTTGATGAACTTTCAATGTCTAAAAAGCGTACCGAAAGAATGTTTGATGAACTTTCAATGTCTAAAAAACGTACTGAAAGAATGTTTGATGAACTTTCAATGTCTAAAAAACGTACTGAAAGAATGTTCATTGAGTTAACTAGAGTTCTTAATCGTAGTGAATCTGATATTAAAACTTTTCAAAAACTTTCTAAAGAATTTGCTACTCTTTTAGATAAAAATAAATCTATCGAAAATGAGTATAGTAAATCTATTAAAGAAGTTAATGAAGATAATATTTTTAACTATTCAATTACTGAAAAAGAAGATTTTCTTTCAAGTAATCTTAAAGACTTAATAAGTAATTTGAATTTCATTCCAATAGACGTAGTTGGTGAAGTTTCTTGCGGAACCCCATCATATGCATTTAATGAAATTAGTAAATCAATTGCTTTACCTAGCAATTACAAGGATTGTTTCGCCTTAAGAGTAAAAGGGAACAGTATGAATAAATTATTCAAGGACAATGAATTAATTATTTGCTGCAGAAATAAAACTCCTATTGATGGCGATATAGTAATAGATTATTTAAGTGAAAACAATGAAGCTACTTGTAAAAAAATACATAAGAAAAAAGATAAATTAGAACTACACCCATGTAGTACACTTCCATATGAAATACAATATTATGATAAAAATAGTGATATTAATATAATCGGAGTAGTTTTAGGATCTTTAAATGATATTCTTGACTTAGAAAATATCGATATTGAAGATCTGAAAGAAAAATTAAATACTATTTAAATCATAAAATTTAATATTAAGTTATATACTCAAGGATTTATATTTTATATAGAGCAATAAATATCATTGCTCTATATAAAAACATTTTATTTTATTGACAATAACCAAAACAAACGATTGTTCTCATATACATACGAACTTCTGTTCTCATTGTATCAAATTATCTATAAAAAAATATGGCAATTTCCAATTTTTAATAAACTGGAAATTTTTCAGTTTATTTATAATCTATTTTTTAACAATAAATTCTATTAATTGTTAAATTGTTAATTAAAATATAGATTTTCTTCTAGGTATTTCCAGTAATCTTTTGAATAATTTCTTTCTGTAAAGTTTGGTAGAACTCTGTTGTTCGCATTGTTCTTGATATATTTTCTATAATTTGAATAATATGTATTTCTAGTGTTCTCAATGACTGTATTAATATAACTCTCTAAAAATTTAACAGTTATATTTCTATAGTTTTCACTTAATTTTGTTAAAACCTTATTCTTAATCCAAGAGCTCTTAACTCTTGCAGCTTTAAGTAACTCTTTAACTTTATTTCTAACATCAACAAGACTTGTACATTTTTCATACATGTCTGCATTAAATTCTTTTGAGTTACTATTAGAATCTATATCTATATTATTATTCCTAATATACCTAGGAGTAGTTTGATTACCTTCTATGCTTGTTGTATCAGGGGTTGTAATGTTTTCATTATTGGGTAATTTATTGGGTAATGGCAGAAAATAACAGTTTCTTTTCTTTACATTTTCAATAATAAGTAAACCTAAATCTTTTAATTTATTTACTATATTTTTTATTTGTTTTAAGCTTATATTTTTTAGTTCCGGTCTTTTCTTTTTCTTTTTATTTACCCAATCATTATAATCTTTATGAATTTTAGAAAATGAGATGCTCCAAGATCCATTATTTAATAAAATACCTTTTCTGATAAATCTTAAAATACTTTGAGCTTTTCTTCTAGACTCTTTATATTCGATTTGATTTAAGACATGAAAATCTCTTTCTTCGAGATTAAACCTTTTCTCTTGTTCTAACTGTTCTTTAGTTAATAAGTGTATGTGTGCCATAAAAATAACTCCTTTCATCTAGGAAATTACACTAAATCCTAAATAGAAAGAAGTTAAAATTTGCTAATATTACATTTCTATTAAAAAGTCAATAGATATCATTGACTTTTTTCAATAGCTTTGATATCATAAAGCTATGAAAAGTGAATATTTCAAATAGAACTTTGTTCTATTTCGGATTTAAGTTCATCCATTAAGTTTACTTTGATTGGCGTCTAGCAAAACTTAATGGATTTTTCCTTTTCCGTACTATTTAATTTAATTGAGTTAATAATACCATGTTAAAAATAATTTTTCAAGAGAGTAAAATTATAGAAAATTTTACTCTCTTTTATTTTAGTTTCAATTAAAAACATCACAATTTTACGTAATGGCAGTTTGTTGAAATTGAAAAACATCACAATTTTACGGAAAATACTTGATTTAGATTGAAAAAAATGATAATATTAAAACATAAACATCACAATTTTACGTAATTTAGATTTTGTAAGTGAAAAACATCACAATTTTACATAATAGAAAGGATTGATAAAAATGATTTTAGGATTAGATATTGGTAATATTACAAGTATTGGTGTAGGTGACAAAGAAGACTTTGTAACTGAAAGTAGATTAAGAGAGTTTGAAGAATTGGATGATTTTAGTGGGAATGATATTGTTGAAATAAATGATAAAAAATTTATTTTCAATGAGGGATATTTTGAAAATAATGTAGTAAAACATGAAAAAGAAAATTTTATAAATTTATTATATTATACTATTGCTAAAACTTTAGATAAGGAAAATAGTAAAGAAAATGATGTCAAGATAGTTATAGGTGTTCCAGCAGGGCAATATAACTCAGAGAAAGAAAGACTAAAGAAAGTTATTTTAAATAATCAATGTAAAAATATAAAAATAAATGGAGAATCAAGAACAATTAATATAGAAGATATATTTATAGCTCCAGAAGGATATGGTGCTAAAGTAGAAGCACTACAAGCTAAAAAAGAAAAAGTGAAACTATTAATGGTTGATATTGGTGGGGGAACTAGCGACGCTGCTTTATTTGATGAAAATGGAAGATTTATTGGTGGAAAAAGTATAAAAGTAGGATTATTAGATTTATATAAAAATGTTCAAGAAGTTTTAGACTTGAAATATAAATTAAGTGTAAGTTTAGAAGATGCTAGAAAATATTTTGATGGAGAATTAGATATAAGGAATGAAAAGTTTGAAGTAGAAAATACTTATAAAACAGAAGCATTAAATAAGTTGGTTAAGTTTTTAATAAATGAATTAAGGGGATTATATCCTAATATATCTCAATATGCAATATGTCTTTGTGGTGGAGCTGCTGGTAGAATATTACCTGTATTTAAGAAAGTATATATTCAAGCAGAAGCAATAACAGACATAAAGGCAAATGCTAAAGGTTTCAGAAAGGTAGGTCTTGCAAAATGGCAAAACCAAGGGAAATAAGGATAACATTTAAGGAAAAGGAAGCAGATCTTTACGATTATATACAAGAGAAAAGTAGTGCAAGTGCTTTTTTAAAAGATTTAGCTAAGTTGGAGAAAAAAAAGGAAGAAATATATTTGAATAACTTAACATCTTCTGATATAAGTGATAAAATTTTATCTTCTCAGAAAACTAACTCTATAGAATACAAGGAAAAAGAAGAAACTTTGGTTTTGCCTGATATAAGTGATTTAGAAGATTAAATTTAATACTATTAATTTGAGAATGTCAATAATTTTGTGTAAACTATCTAAAAAAATATATTGAAATTTACTA
>OGSC01000624.1_pt1 | contig 13353 bp, 12 predicted proteins | sample 1573751 | NCBI WGS metagenome assembly OGSC01 (sample SAMN03295840, study PRJEB24534) | human gut metagenome | isolation source: fecal sample 8 from infant 5 | host: Homo sapiens | place: USA: Pittsburgh, PA | collected 2014-07
ATATATATATAACTTATATAACTGTAAGATAACTATTCACTTAATCTTTCTATATCTTTTCCAATTTATATTGTTTCTTTAATGCTTTTCCACATATGTTCAATAGCTTCTTTAGCTATACTTTCTTTATAATGAGTTATAGGGTTTAGCTCATTTATAGATTTCATAACAGTATTATCATATGGGATTTTACCTACTAATTTTATGCCTTTTTCATTAATAAAATTTTCTATATCTACTGTCATTTCTTTGTTTATGTCATATTTGTTTACACAAACCATAGCAAAAATACCAAAGTGGTTGCATAAAGCTACTACTCTTTTTAAATCTTCAAGTCCTGATGCAGTAGGTTCTGTAACAATAAGTATTGCATCAGTCCCTGTTATGGAAGCTATAACAGCACATCCAATGCCAGGAGAACCATCTATTATTGTTAATTTGTCATCTTTATTTAATTTTTTAGCCTTTTTTCTAATATCAGTTACTAACTTTCCTGAACCATCGCTACCTACTTCCATTTCTGCTCTAGAAATTAATCCTTTTTCTAATTCTGTAATAAAAGTTTTTGCAGTTTTTTCATCTTCTAATTTTATGGCATTTTGTAAGCATATTAATGTACAAGCACCACAACCCTCACAGAGAAAAGGATCTATTTTAAAATTTTTTATAGCATCAAATTTACAGACTGATTCACATTCCATACATTTAATACATATATCCTCATCTATATTAGCTTTTTTCCCACCTATAAAATCACCTTTTTCAATATCTTTTCCCTTATAAAACATATAAAAATTAGAAGCATCCACGTCGCAATCTACTCTTATTACATCATTATAAAGATCTGATAGTGCTGTTGCTATTGTAGTTTTACCGGTTCCACCTTTTCCACTTAAAACCACTAAATCCAATTTAGTACCTCCTTAGCTTTCTTAGAAAGATTATCAAATACTGCTTTGTGATATGAGTCATCATAAAGTACTTCACCCTTAGAATAAAGAATTGCTGTTTTCTTAGCATAGGGTATAGTACCTATCAAATTTATTTCTTCTTCTTTGCAATATTTTTTTATTATGTTATCTTCTCCATCATCTTTATTTATAACTATCCCAAAAGGCATATTATACATTTTTACAAGTTTCACAGCCATTTTCAAATCATGAAGCCCAAATTCTGAAGGTTCTGTAACAAGTATTGCTCCATCTGCATACTTTAAAGCATTTACTACGTTACAGGAAGTGCCTGGAGGACAATCAATTAAATTGCTCTGACCTGATAAATTTTTAAGTAATTCTTTAATAACAGGTACCGCCATAGGTTCACTTATATTTAAAATTCCTCTGCTACAATTTATATCATGACTAGACCCACTTTCAATTTTCCCTATGCCCCTTTTATCATAAGTTATAACATTATATTTACAGGCAATTTTACAGGCTCCACAACCATGACATAATTTTTGAAAAAGCATAATATCATCCTTAACCTTTGCCAGTGCATTAAATTGACAAGCATTAGCACAGGCTCCACAATTAACACATTTATTATCATCTATAATTGGATACTCTACCATAACCTTTTTTTCTACCTCTACTTTAGGTTTTAAAAATAAAAAGCCATTTGGTTCTTCCACATCACAGTCTATATAGTTAGACTTGAATGCAAGGGCAAGATTTGTAGATACTGTAGTTTTACCTGTTCCTCCCTTTCCACTAAGTACTGCTATATTCACTATATATTCATCTCCATTCTGTTATTACATTCCATGATGTGCAGGGCCAGACATATTTATTTGTTCAAGCTCGCCCTTATTATATTTCTCAATAACTAAAGTTATAGATATAGATTCACACTTATAGGCTTTGACACCTGCCTTTTCAATAATTTCAAAAGCATTAGGTCCAAAATTTCCTGTAATAATAACATCTACTTTTTCATCTACTAATTGGTTAGATGCAACAATACCTGCTCCACCACTTGCATTTCGACCTTCATTTTCTAATATTTTAACTTCTTTACTTTCAGTATCATGGATTTGAAAATATTCACATCTTCCAAACCTCATATCAAGTAAATTTTCCATAGTTTTTCCTGTGGATGAAATTGCTATTTTCATTTTTATTCCCCCAAATCTTTTATTATAGTATTGATAATCAATTCAAACCTTTTACTTAAATTCCCATATCCATATTAAGGATATTGTCATTTGCCACTTTTATATTACTCCTATTTTTAATTATTGTCAAATGCCAATATTATTTTTATTATTAAAACTTATAAATAAAATCTCTATTTCTTATAGTAAGAACTAAAATAATTCCCTAATAACTTACACATTACGAAAAATATAAAGCTCCATAGGCTTCACACCTATGGGGCTTTTAGCTATAAATTTAAATCTATTTTGTTATATTTAATGAGGATGTCTCAAAATAAAAATAGCGCTAATTTTAATATAGTAAATATAAATAATAGATGTAATAAACATATGGATGAACTTTAGTAGTTCTTAATTTGATGGAATTAAAAATTTTTGTAATTCCTCACAGGACATGAGGAGCCAGTAGTGAAACCAGAGGAGGTTGCCTTTACTGGGTAAAAAATTTTTAATAGAGTCAAATTTAGAACTGCTTAGCAAAATGAATTGCTTTATGAATGTATTATTTATATTTACGGTTTTAAAATTAAGGCTATTTTCAGACATCCTCATTAATTTATAGTTTTATTTCAACTTTCAATGGATCTATATTTTCCTCTTTAAGTACTTTCAAATAATAATCACTTAAATTTAATTCTATAGATTCATATAAAATATGATACATTTTTAGCTTTCCATCTTGACTAAAATTTATCATCTCTTTTTTTATAAGTTTTTCTATATTAGAGTTTTCCATTTCCCAGGTAGATGTATTAGGTCTTTTGTTTTTAGAATTCTCATATTTATGGATTTTAAAATTATCTATATCCTGAATATATTTCTTTTTACCCTTCATAAATACTACTATTCTTGTACCTGTATACTCATTAGTTTCAGAATTATATTGTTTTATAATATGAATATGAGATCTTCTTCTATTGGAGTATTTATTCATAAAATTAATATACCTTTCTTAGAAATCTATATTTGTATTTTTTCACATTATTTATATATTAATTATATTGTACCCATAACCATCTAATATGTAAAAACAATATATAATTCTCTAATAATGTCTCTTGTAATATATCTTTTTATAAAAAATTAGTTTGAATTTGAAAATATAAAAATCACCTTCATAATATAAATTGATCTGCACATCAAAATTACCATGAAAGGTGATTAATAATCTAAAATATATTATTATATAATTAAAAAGCCTCTTAAGTTTCCTTAGTGCTTAAAACTAAATTACAGCATTACTACTTTTCCCTTTTATCCTTATTAGTTTCTTTTGTAACTGGCGTTGATGGATACTTACGAACTATAGCAATTTCTACTCTTCTATTTTTTGCTCTACCGACCTCTGTAGCATTATCAAATTTAGGCATATACTCACCATAAGCTTGAATTGATAACTTATTTGCAGGAATTCCTCCTATATTACTGAGAAAATTCATTACGTTTATAGCACGTATTGCACTTAAATCCCAGTTAGAACGAAATTTTGAATTACTTATGGGTTTATTATCTGTGTGCCCTGTAATCTTAATATTATTATCCAAACCTTTAAGCATTTTAGAAATTTGTGTTAATAGTGCTGATGACTGTTTTAATACCTCTGCATCGCCAGAATTAAAAAGCACAACATCTTGTATATCAATCTCTAGACCATCAGCGTCAACTCCAACTTTAACCTTGTCAGAATATCCACTTTTTTTAATTTCTTTTTCCAAATTTGATTTAATTTCTTTCATCTTGATATCCTCAGTCACACTATCGCTCGGAACAATTGAAACACCTGCTTTACCTACTGAAGCGCCTCCACCGCCACCTTCTTGCACTACATTACTCCCCGCTTTAAAAATAATATTAAACTCCTGGCTAGCTTTCTGCAATTTTGCAGTATCTACCTTGCTCATAGCAAACATAACAATAAATAATGCCAAAAGAAGAGTTAACATATCTGAATATGGAATAAGCCATGTTTCATCAATATGATCTTCATGAGATTCTTTTTTTTTCATTTTTATTCTCCTTTAAGTTATCCTTTAATATTGTGTGCCTCTATTTTTATTCTTTCATTTGGTTCTAACATGCCTATAAGTTTTTCTTGTATTTTTTGAGGATTTACCCCCTCTTGGATAGCTAAAACACCTTCAACTATAATATACATAGAATTTATTTCTTCATGAGATTTTCTTTTAAGTCTAGATGCAAAAGGATGGCATACTACATATCCAAAGAAAATACCATAAAGAGTTGCAACGAACGCTCCCGCTATCATATGTCCAAGTTTTTCGACATCGTTTAAGTTTCCAAGAGCTCCAATCAAACCAACAACAGCTCCTAAAACTCCAAGAGTTGGTGCTGCTCCCCCTGCAGTTGTAAAAATAGAAGCTCCTAGACGATGTCTTTCTTCCACACTCTGAATTTCTATTTCTAAAACTTCCCTTATATAACCTGGTTCCGTACCATCAACTACCATAGTCAGGCCCTTTTTCATAAATTTATTTGACATACTATCTACAATCTTCTCAAGTGCTAGCAAGCCATCTTTTCTAGATGTTTTTGATAACTCAACAATCTCATTTACAATAGAAGCTTGTTCTCCTTTTCCTTTTTCTTTAAAAAGCACTCCTAAAATTTTAGGAATTTTAAGAAATTCATCCTTAGGGAAAGAATTCATTACCGCTGCCATAGTTCCTACAAGAATTATAATTGCTGCAGCAGGATTTAATAATACTGCAATATTTGCACCTTTTACTATCATTCCTACAATAACTGCTGAAAGTCCTATTATCACACCTAAAGCTAGAAAAATATCCATTTTACATTTACGCCTCCTGGTTACTTATATGTTTCTTTATAATTTTTTATTTTTTAATACTAGCATTGTCTTTATTATACTTAGTTCTTAAAATAAAATTATGTCATATATTTGTATATCCCCTACCTTTACAAAAAAACCTACATAATCCATTATGGAATTTTGTAACACCATCTCTTTGTAATTTTTTAAAATTTATATCCTTATATTCGATTGAACCTTATTAATATTTATATATGTAAATTTTATTTAACATACAAAATTTAACATATGAAATTATTTGTTCCCTAGGTAATAACTCCATAAATCCTGGTAATATTGATGGTTTAATAATTTTATTATTCATATATAACTCTTCCATTTAAATATATTGTACAAAGTATTAAACACTTTTCCATAAATAGATTGCATACATTATATAATCTATAATTTTTAATATAAAAAGCCCTATAGGTTCGCACCTATAGGGCTTTACTTTACAAACTAAATGTTTTGCCACCATAGATACAAGTCTATTTCAATACTAATAAACTTGTACCTATGCAAATTCATTGATCTCCTGATTTTGTAACAAACATTTAATGTATTTTATCATATTAAGTATTTATATAAGTTATAATTTAATTATTATTGGACCTTTTTTTCATAATTAAAATACGTATCTTGATCCATAGACTTAAAACCTAAATTATAGAATAAACCATTGTCTAAATTGAATTGCCATGAATGTATATAGAATAAACCATTCATATTATTATAAGTTGCTGTTTCAAAAATATTTTCCTCTCTTTGATTAAAAAACAATGAATTAAAAGTAGATGCCTCATTCTTTATACCTTTTTTATCTTTAAAATATGTTTTTTTAATTTCTCCATCTTTTATATAATAAAGCCTTATTTCTGAAATATTACTGGATACTGGCATACCAATCATAAGAAAATCTGAACCATTTGATTGCTTATTTTTATATACTTTAACTAAATTTCTGTTTAAATTTAGTGTTATTGATTTATTATCATATGCATCATATATCTTTGGTTCACCCTCACCATGCTTTACTATAGCTATTTTATAATGACCAGTACTTAATCTATCTCCTTTTTGTACTCCAGCCCAGCTATACTCTGCTGTTTCTATTTTTTTGTCATCACTATATAGGTACGCTGAATAAATCTCTCCATTGTTATCTTTCATATTAGAGTTATAAACACTTTTACTTTTTATTATATCTAGTTCATTTATTGTTCCATTTAAGATATTTTCTAAATTAGAACTTATTGCTCCTGAACCACCAAGTAAAATTAAATTTTTATAGTTTGTTATATTTAAATATTTTTTCTGATTTAACATATCTTTACCATTTGTAAGTATTATTGGAGCATTCTGCTTTGCTGCTAATGCGCTACCAGATAAAGCATCTGGGAAATTTTCTCCATTAGCAATTACTGCTGTATCTGAATCTAAGTTAAAGTATTTACATATCTCTAATGAAGTATCATATCTACTATTTCCCCAAACTCTTGTTATATTGCTATAATTTAATGAAGGTACTATATTTCTTACTTCTGTAACTATATTATTACTTAAAGAACCTTGTCCACCTATTAAATATAATTTAGAAGGTTGAATTTCTCTAATTTTAGCTTTAATTTCATCAGGCAAAGTTTTAGAATCACTCATTAAAATAGGATATCCTTTTGAGGCTGCAGCACTAGAAACACTTAATGCATCTGCAAATCCATATCCATTAGTTATAACTATTGGTGTTCTCTTTTTTATATTCATAGAATTTATTATTGCTCTATTTGTATCAAATCTATTTTTCCCACCTAATCTTATAATATTTTTATATCCTAAGGATTTTATGTAATTTATATAATTTTCACTTACAGAAGCATTACCACCTAATATGTATACATTTCCATTTACATTTAAATGGTTCTTTATATAATCTATTGAATCTAAACTATCCTTTACATCTTTATCTACCAATAATATTGGAGCATTCAGTTTTTTAGAAAGACTACTTCCCGCTAATGCATCTGGGAAATTTCTTCCACTTGCTATAATTACATTGTTTACTTTATCATTACTAAACTGTTTTGATATGTTTGAAGATGTTTTGTATCTATTTGCCCCTTCTATTCTACTTACATTATAATTATTTTCTCCATGCGCTATAGTCGATGTTCCCAAAATTAATGCTATGGAAGTAGCTAATATAACTACTTTTTTCATTGAATATCTCTCCTTTATAATTGTTAATAATACTATTATGCTTTAATATTTAAAAATAAAATTTAATTTATATAAAAGAATGAATAAGACATATTATATAATTGTATACAATATTACTCCAAATTTCCATATAAATTTACAATACAATAATTTATAACTTTTTTACACTATAAAACTATTTAATGTAAATCATTTATTTATTTACAAATTATATATATATGCAAATTTTATGCTATGTTAATATAATATTATAAAGATCAAATTGTATATTTTTGATTAAAAAAACCTCAGAAATTAATCTAAGGCTTTATTACATTTAATTTAATTTTACTATTACTTGTCCACCTAAAAGTAAAGAACCATTAAACTCCAATTCTAATCCAGTAGTTCCTTTCGGAACCTCTACAACATAAACTCCTGTTATTTTTCTACCTGGGCCAATTTCTCCATCCATTTGTCCTGCCTTAGCGGCTGTCAAACCTCCTATTGACTCTTCACATTCTCTACCATCTTTATCTACAACTTTAAACATCATTACTGAAGACACTGCCTGTTGTTCATTTGATATGTTTTCTACCGAACAATCTACTGCAATAAATTCATTACCTGGCTGAGGTTGAGAAAGCTCATCCCCCTTAACTTTATAAAGTTTATTAACTGTAACTTTAAAGTCTTTTAATTTTACAACATCTCCAATTTTAAAAACTTTAGATTTATTTGTTTCTGTACTGGTTTCTGTACTTTTATCCTGTACTTTTGCACTTGTTTGTCCTACTTTTTGAGGTTCATCTATAATTGCTCCTGCACCAGCTCCTATTCCTATTCCAACTATCAGAATCAATATCCAGAACCACCATTTTTTATAAAATGGCTTCTTAACTTTTTTATTTTTCATACATAATCCTCCCTAAATTTTCTACATGATATAATATATTCCATGTTAATTATACATTACATTTACATAAAGTTCAAATTTTGTACATAATTATCTGAAAATAAAATTATTATATAAATATACCAAAAATATTAAAAACTCTTTAAAATTTCACATAAAAAATTTCATACAAAAAGAGCCCTATTTAGGACTCTTTTTAAAGTAAGGAGGTCTCCAAAAATGCCTGACTTACAAAACAGCTATATATATAAATTTCTATAAAAGTAAAAAAAATCCTTCTATTGATCAAAAAATTTTTTAGAAGTTTGAAATAATTTTTAGTTAATATAAAAAAACTACCTTAACTTCTTATTAAATAGAAACTTAAGGTAGTCTTTAAATTGAAAGCTAGCTAAAAAAACATTTTCATTCTATTGTTATCTGTGTAAAGCTACTTTATTTAAACTATTTAATTTTTGCAAGTTTATATTTTCTTCTTTTAATGTGTCTTTTTCATTGCATACAATTACATTTTTAGTTCCACTAATTCTTTCATAAAATAATATTTTATCATTTTTAATGGTTTTATATAATATATAACCTGGTATTGTTAAATTGTGCACAACTACAAAAACAGGTGATATAAATGATAATACTAATTGAATACTTATAGTGAAAAATAAGATCCCATTTCTTTTTAATATTTCCTTAAAGGTTATTTTTTCTCTTCTTCCTTTTATCTTTATTCTTACTATCAATTTTCCAAGGGTTATTCCGTTAGTTATATATGGCAAAATTATATAATACAATAATAAAGCAACTACTGAAACAACTAAATTATTAAATACTGTAATTATTGTAAAATTTATAAGAATATCAATGCCCGCTCCTACGGATCTTCTTATAAATCCAACTTGCATATTTTTCAAATCAATTCCCACATCAAATTTATCAGAACCAGGTAGAAAATACGTTATTTTAGGTGCTAATAAATAGCCTATCATGCCCCCAAAAGTATTTAACATTAAATCATCCACATCAAATAATCTGTAAGGTGCCTCATAAATACCATACAATCCTGTTATTTGGGTTATCTCAAAGAATAATGATATTAAAAATGTTATTAATACTGTTTTTCCTAAACTTTTTCTAAAATAATATCTACAATAAACACCTAAAGGCATAAGTAGCATAACATTTAAAATTACTTGCAGGAAAGCTCTTTCTTTTAAGATGATTAAATAGGTAATTGGCTCATTTAACTGAACTTTAGTTTCCTTTAAAAAATCAAATATAAATGTAAAAGGTATTAATTGCATATATTCAGTAATAGGTTTTTTTAATGGATGTATACTCTCTATATTGGGAAGTGGCAAAATAACTAAATAATATGCATTTATTAAAAATAATAGTAATGAATATACTATTACTAGTCTTATTTTGTTTACATATCCATATTTTTTATATTGAAAAATTAAAAAGGGTACTGTAAAAACTGCAGCTATAAATGGAAATGTTATAATGGCAATTTTTATTGGTTCTAAATATCTATTCATAATTCTCACATCCTTATAATAAAACTATAAATGTTAACTATAATTTTATTATAAGGATTGTATACATTTAGTACTATTTAATTTACTTACAATTTAGCATTTTAATCTTACATTTTTGTAATAGATGAAATAAATATATTTATTTAATATTCTTTAATATTTCTTTTAGAAGCCTCCAATATTTTTCAACTGAAGATATTTTTAAATGTTCATTAGCTGTATGAACATCTATTATATCTGGGCCAAAGCTAATCATATCTGTATCTTTCATAGTTTCTTTAAACAATCCACATTCAAGTCCTGCATGAATTGCTGTTATAGTTGGTTCTACATCAAATAGGTTTTTATAAGCTAAAACAGATACATCTCTTATTTTAGAATCTTTATCGTATTCCCAGCCTGGATATTCTGACTCCCTTTTAACAGTAGCACCAACAGCCTCTGCTAAAGCTTCAATTTTATCCGCTATTTCAAATTTTCTGCTATAAACTGAACTTCTTATAGAAGATATAATTTCAACTTCATCTTCTTTTGTATCTATTATTGCAGTATTTAAGCTACTTTCTACAAGACCTTTTATATCTTGACTCATAGATTGTACTCCATCTGGAACTGATGTTAAAAATCTAACAATTGACTGTGTGTTATTTTTGCTTAAATGCTTGTCTACTTTATCTGAACTTTCAACTTTTATTTCCACTGAAGGATCTTGTACACTATATTCAGCTTTTAAATCTTCCTGAACTTTACTTAAAATTTCTTTAACTTCTTCTATTTTATTTTTATCTAAAGTTATTACGGTACTGCACTCCCTAGGTATAGCATTTTCTTTTGTTCCGCCATCTATATGTGCAATATTAAAATCAATATACTTACTTAAAGTATATAAAAGTCTACCCATTAATTTATTTGCATTCCCTCTTTGTTTAACTATTTCCATTCCAGAATGTCCACCATTTAAACCTACTACTCTTATTTTAATAGCTTCTTTTTTGCATTTTTCTGACTCTACTTTTATTTTTGTAGTAGCTGTAATACCTCCTGCACAGCTTACTATAAATACGCCATCTTCTTCTCCATCTATATTTATAAGCATTTTACCTTTTAAATTTTTAGTGTCTAACGCAAAAGCCCCATCCATACCATCTTCTTCATTACTTGTAGCAACAAATTCTATTGGTGGATGATCTATATCTTTTGAATCTAATACTGCGAGTCCATAAGCTATAGCAATGCCATCATCTCCACCTAATGTTGTTCCTGTAGCATAAATATAGTCATCTTCTATTCTTAATTTTAATGAATCTTTTTCAAAATTATGATCTACATCTTTTAGCTTTTCACAAACCATATCCATATGACCTTGTATTATTACAGTTGGTGCATTTTCATATCCCTTTGTGCCAGGCTTTTTGATTATTACATTTAAGGCCTTATCTTGATATACCTCTAAATTTCTTTCCTTTGCAAAGCTAACTAAAAAATCACTGATTTCTTTTTCATTTCTTGATCCATGTGGTATTTTAGTTAATTCCTCAAAAAAATGAAATACTGATTTAGGTTCTAAATTACTTAATACTTCCATCATATAACCCTCCCAAAATTCATTAATATATTTTTAGTACAACAAATAAACAGAGTTCTTGACTTCAGCGGGAGTTTTTACTCCCTCTGAAGCTTAGAAATCGTTATCCAGGGACGTAGCCGCTCTTTACTCCCACTTTGAAGAAGATGGGAGTATTAGAGCGGGTAGTCATCGGATAAAAAATTACAAGTATGATTCGAACCACAAATTTACATTTTAAATATAAATTTCAATTTCAGCTGTCAATATCAAATATATTACAATTTAACCATTATTTCAATATTATTTTTTTATTACTCTACAAGTTTTATAGTATTTAAAAAACATATTTGATAACGTTTACCCAAACTAATTATTCAATTAATTACTTTTTTCATTAAAGTGATAGTATTTTCATAATTATTTAGTGCCCTTAATTTGTTATTTTCGACAATATCTAATTAATTCTTAATTTTTCTTACAGTTGCCGCCTTAATTCACTATAATTTAATTGTTTTTGAGAATAAAAGTAACCTACACCTCTTTATGATTTTTTAATAAACCTGAAAAAAGAAAGGCATCTCAAAATAAAATAGATTTAACTTTAATACTAGAAATATTAAAATTAAATCTATTTTGAGACAAGCCTTTCTATATTCTTCTTATAATTTTTTAATCTTTGTTACATCTATCTAAATCTTATCTTGAAAATCTATTCTTCTAATTTTTTTAATTCCTGAACAAAATCGAGTACCGCTTCTTTTTTTGTTGCCCAGGAGGTAACTAATCTAATAGCAGAGTTTTTATTGTCTACCTTTTCCCAAATATTAAAAGAAAATTTTTCTTCTAGTTTTTTAATGCTTTCATTACTTAAAATAGGAAAAACTTGATTACTTTTAGATTCCACAAAGAACTTACAATTAGCTTCTTTTAGACCTTTAGTTAAAATGCTCGCCATTTCATTTGCATGATTTGCAAGATCAAAATAAAGATTATCCTTAAATAGTTCCTCAAACTGTATTCCTAAAACTCTTCCCTTAGCAAGAAGTCCACCCTTTTGTTTTATATTATATCTAAAATCTTCTCTTAAATTTTGATTTTTTATAACTAAAGCTTCCCCCATAAGGGCTCCATTTTTAGTTCCACCAATACAAAATGCATCTGAAAAATCACACATATCTTTTAAAGTTAAATTTGATTCTTTAACAGCAAGGGCAGAACCAAGCCTTGCACCATCTACATACAAAATAAGATTTTTATCCTTGCAAAATTCGCTTAAATTTCTCATCTCTTCTTTGTTATATATGGTTCCAACTTCTGTTGAGTTAGAAATATAAACAAGCTTGGGTTTTACAAAATGCTCATTTCTATAAGAATCTAATATCTCTTGAATTTTATCTGTAGTAATTTTTCCATCTTTTGAATCTACAGTAATTACTTTATGTCCAGTATATTCAATAGCACCCGTCTCAGGACCTGCAATATGACCTGAATGTACACATACACAAGCTTCATGAGGCCTTAAAAAGGAACTAATTGAAATTAAATTTGTTTGAGTTCCTCCAGATATAAGATGAATATCTACATTTTCATTTTGTACTAATCTCTTTATTATAGAAATAGCATTTTTAGTATGGTAATCTTTTCCATAACCTTCTTCTTGAGTATCATTTGACTCTGCCAATGCCTTTAGAATTCTAGGATGGCATCCTTCGCTGTAATCACATTTAAAACTATACATTTACAAGCCCCCTCTATAATTTGAATGTTGATGTTTATAAAACAGTTTGCATAACTACTCTTTTATAAATTTATATAGAACTATATGAATGGATAGATGAAAAGTTTAAATACATCAGACTACAAATATGACCCCAAATCACATTTTATGGATTGGTAACCAATCCCAAATCACCTTACCAATTAAAATATATTACAAATTAGCGCTTATTTCAATGTTATTTTTTTATCAACATTCAAGTTTTATAACATTTAAATAACTTACCTGATAACTTTTATTTCATTTATTATTTAATTAATTACTTTTTTCATTAAACCTATAACATTTTCATAATATTCTATAAGAATTAATAATCTTATTTATAGTATCCTATTAATTTTTCTTATAGCTAAACTATTACTTCAGTATAATTT
>OGSC01000630.1_pt1 | contig 13276 bp, 15 predicted proteins | sample 1573751 | NCBI WGS metagenome assembly OGSC01 (sample SAMN03295840, study PRJEB24534) | human gut metagenome | isolation source: fecal sample 8 from infant 5 | host: Homo sapiens | place: USA: Pittsburgh, PA | collected 2014-07
TATTAAACTTTAATAAACAATAACATTATTAAATACTGATATAAATATATTATCTATCAATTAATCTATAATAAACAAATTATAAATTAAACAATAGGAGCTAATAAAAGTATTTCTATATTATCTTTATATATTTCATCGAATTGACTTATAGGCAAAGGATTAGTTCCTTTTCCTACTTCTATAGTAAACCCTGGCCTTCTATACTCTGATATAAACCAATCCTTATAACCTGCATAAGATGCTATTCCATAGGGCTCTGAAAGTTCATAACCACTTACTTTTGAAAATAATTCTCCAATTTCTCTTGCACCTGGTGGAATTATATCTCTATAGGTCCAAAATATCACTTCTCCCTGACTATGGTAAGCTAGTATTAATCTAAAGTTATGTCTTCTTGTAAAATCTGCAACGTTTCTACTTTCAGGTTCTGATTCAGGATAAGGTCCACCATATCTAGTAGGTCCCGGACCGTAAACACCGTAGGATTCTTCTGCAATTTTAGATTCATACCAGGAAGCATTATAATTATGATTTAAATCTACTCCTCTTATATTAGCTTGCCAATTCTTTGAAAAATCTGTACTTCCCATATTCCATTTTATTAAATCATTATAATAAGGATTATTCCTTTGAAGTCCATTTATAACTAAATCTACACCATCTGGATTTACCATTGGCATTATATAAATACTACTCCTATTCCAAATATCTCTTATATTATACCCTTTTATTTCGCTACCCTCACTATAAGCTTTAGAGAAATCTTCAATAAACTTCATAAGCAATGGTGTAGTTATCCACTCCAATGCATGATGAGCTCCATTATAAAATACTTCATTAGGTCCACTACCTAGTCTGATATAATACAGATTTTCCCCTAAAACACTTTTTCCTGCAATACCTACCTGTATAAAAGGATATCTTGCTTTTAATGCCTTTATGTCACTTTCCATAATTCCATAAGTATAATCAACATTAGTATCTACTATATCAATACCTACAGGAACTATTATCTGCTGACCTATAGTAAGATTGTTAGGTTCTATGTTAGGATTAGCAGTTATTATCCTAGCTACAGTTGTATAATGTCTTTTAGCTATATTATATAAAGTATCTCCAGGCTTTATAGTATAAGTATTATAGCCTAATATAAACTTATTCAATACCTCATAAGTCTTAGGTCCTATAATGCCATCCACCGCTAACCTATTATTCAGTTGAAATCTTTTAACTGCCTCCTCTGTCTTACTCCCAAATATTCCATCTATAGGACCTACATCATACCCTATCTTTTGAAGCACTGCCTGAATCTTTTTAACATCTGATCCCCTATCACCTTTTTTTAAAACTCTCATAAAATCACCTCATAGCATTATATGATTTTTTGATCTTACAAGTGAACTTTAAATTTAAACCTAAATATTTATATATTAATTGAACAAAAAAGGATTAACACTAAAAATTCAATGCTAATCCTTACTTCAATATTATTTATTATTAGATTAATTTATTTTCACTTTCCTCATATTGCTCATTCCTATTTTGTCCTTTACACCATCTTCTACAAAAATCAGCTCTCTTGTTACATATTACTTTTTCTGAACCACAATTAGGACATATATGTCTATCCTGTTCATAATTTATTTCATAAACATCTCCACAATCCATACATTTTAATTTACAAAGCTTGGTAGTATAATGTCCCCCACTTATTTTTATTGCCTTTCCTTCTGTTAAAGCTATAGCTACTTTTTTTCTAGCGCTATCTATTATATTTTGAAAGGTTTGACGAGATATTTCCATTCTTTCCGCACATTGTTCTTGGTTTAATTCTTCTATATCCTTAAGCCTCATAGCCTCTAATTCTTCAACTTTTAATACTACCTCATGTATTTCACATTTAGGTTTTCCCCAGGGCACAAAATAATTATTTTCTGGGAAAAATTCTACTCTTCTAAACTTTGTTGGTCTTGGCATTTTTCTTCCTCCTTGTATCTACTACATAACCCTAAAAATAATGTATTAGCATCATGAATTTCTAAGTCTTCGCTATGTTCCATAAATCTACTTAATTTTAAATATTCTAAATCTAATTTACTATTATCAATATATATTATACTATTACATTTTAAACATTTAAAATGTATATGCAAGGTTTTCCACTAAATATTTTCATTTCGTAGTAATTTACACCGTTAATGTTCAATTCCTTAGCTATGCCAAGTCTTTTAAAAATTTTTAAATTTCTATAAATTGTAACGATTCCTATATTAATTTTTCATATAGTATAAATAATTATATCACAATAAAATCCTTATAAAAATATAAAAGCAAATACATAAAAATCTTTGCTTAATCTATAATTTACTATATTCCTCTAGAAAATAAGTATTATGTGCTAGAAGCTTAGCTTCCTTTATATCATGAGTAACTACTATAACCGTTCTTTTATCTTTTTCCCAAAGTTTTAGAAAACCTGATATAATTTCTCTTTTAAGGGATAAATCAAGACCTTTAAAAGGTTCATCCATAATAAGGACTTCGCTTTTATAAGCAAGGGCTCTGGCTAAAGCCACTCTTCTTTTCATACCTCCACTTAACTTATCTAAAGTATAGTCTTTATATTCTTTTAAGTTAACTAAATCTAAATATTTATCTATAATATTTCTTATTTCACATTTAAGAGTATTAGACTTCAATACAAAGGCTATATTCTCATAAACGGTAAGCCAAGGTAATAGTCTATCTTCCTGAAACATATAAGATATACTCTGAGCTTCCATAATAAAATTTCCACTATTTAAAGACTCCAGGCCTGCTATAATATTCAACAGAGTTGTTTTACCATAGCCTGAAGGAGCTAACAGAACAGTTATTTTATTTTTTTCAAAGTTTAAATTTAAATTCTTAAAAATTATTTTATCTTCATAAGCTTTACAAGCATTTATAAATTGCATTTCATATACTACCTCATGTTTTTTCATAATTTTATCTCTATATTAAGTAATTCTTAATTTTAGATTACCTCCCTTAAGAATTCTCATATATACCACTTTAATGTAAAATAGATATAGTAACATTGATATTATCGGTATACAATACCTTTTTGTTCAAAATACTTTTTTAACATAATATTTAAATATTTTTTCAAATATAAGGCTAAGTAAAACCACCACTATAGTCCAGGCAAATAGTTCCTCTGTAGCTAAGATAGCTTTGGCATTTAGAAGATTTAACCCTATAGAATACTTAGGAGTACTTAAAATCTCTGATGCCACAGAAACTTTCCATCCTATACCTAAACACATAAGTATTCCTGATATAATATAAGGCTTAGTAGAAGGAAGATAAATGTTCGTTAATATATACTTATTCTTAACCTTATATAAATTAGCCATTTCTAATAATTTTTTATCCACAGACTTTATTCCTGATAAAACATTAGTATATATTATAGGGAAACACATAAGTATACTAGTAAATATAGCTACACTAGAAGATTTAAACCATACTAAAGCTATTATTATGATTGACATAACAGGTGTTGCTTTTATAATTACTATTAAAGGTTCTAATAATTCCTCCATAAAAACATTTATACCTGCTATTATACCTAAACTAATTCCTAATGCTATAGATATAAGAATTCCTGTAATGACTCTTAATATACTTTTAAATACACTTATCCAAAAATATTTCTTAGCTTCAAGAATAATTAAGGTTTCAAATACTTTTTTAGGAGATGGAAGTAATATTTCATTATTTATAAAAAGGGAGCTAATCTCCCATATAAAAACCCAAAATATTATTATTAAAGTTTTTCTAACCAATCTTGAAATTGTCTTATTTTCCTTTATAGTAGAAATTTTCATCTGGTAATTTTCCTCCAATAGATTTTGGATCATTTTCTTTTAAAATATTATAAAATTTTTCTAGAGAATCCTTAGAATCTTTAGAATCCATAAATACTATATTACATTTTGGAATAGCCATCTCTGCTATTTTTGCCTTTGGAACTATTCCGTTTTTCTCCATAAGCTTGCTAGCTTCTTCCTTATTGTTGTTTACAAACTCTACAGATTTTTTATAATTATTTATAAAATTTTCTACATCTTTTCCTCTTTTATCTATGAAATCCTTTTTAAATACTAAGGCTCCCATAGTTAATTTTCCATCTCCAGATACTTTTTCCCATTCTTTTGTTAAATCTAACTGTACTTTTAAATCCTTATTTTTAGTTTTTGATATTGTTACAAAAGGTTCTGGAAGTACTGCTATTTTTGCCTTTTTTGAAGCTACTAAAGTTGCTAAATCATTATGCTGAGCTTTATATTCTATTTTTACATCCTTATCTGGATCTAATCCATTTTTCTTTAATATATAATTCAAAATAAATTCTGGAGTCGCCCCCTTTCCTGTAGCATAAATAGTTTCACCCTTTAAATCTTTTATATTTTTTACAGTATCTCCGTTTTCTACAATATATAAAACTCCTAAAGTGTTCACTCCAACTAATTGAACCTGCCCCTTTGTTTTATTATATAAAACAGAAGCCAAATTAGATGGTACTGCCGCTGCATCTACTTCTCCATTTACTACTTTAGAAACTATTTGATCTGGAGCATCAAATAAAGAAATATCATAATCCTCTTTATTTTCTTCTATAAGTTTAACCATGCCCATACCAGTAGGTCCTTTTAAAGTGGCTATTTTAATCTTTTCTTTTTTATTATTTTCCTGTGTAGTATTTGTACTCTCCTTCTTTTCCTCCTTATTTGAACAACCTACCACAAATAAAGCTGAACAAACTAAAAGAAAGACAATTAATAATGTACCAATTCTCTTTTTCATATATATAACCTCCTTGTATAGATATTAATAAGTTTTTAATTTTTTAATCCTATATAAAAGCTAAATTAGGTTTTCCCTAGTTCAGAACCTTTATCTTTATTATATAATCTTTGGTATACTTAACAGAATTAATTTAAAATTTCTCTAAAATCCTCATCAGAATTTATTATTATTGTACTACAATTTTATGTTTTTTGCATGATTCAACATACATTGATATACCTCATTTTCATTATATGTATTCTCATTTTTTAATTTATTTTTCTTATAAATTAAATAAAAAACCGTACGCTTTTAGTACGGTTTTTATCTCTATATTTAGTTAAAAAGAGGTAGCTGCAATTAGGGAACTGCCTTTTTCGATTAAAATTATTATTCATTGGATATAATAAAAACGGATTTAATTATTACACTTACACTAATAAACTCCCGTAAAAAAGAACCCATTATAAAATATAAAATGGGTTCTTTCTCCTATTAAACGGGATGGTAGAATAATATATATACTATTAAACTCCTATAAAGCTAAAAATATTCCTCTTAAATTATAACAAATAAATTTTGATTGAATATAATATGAATATATAAGAACACTTACCTGTAAATAGCGTGGTTGTCTTAATTGACTTCCATATGTTCACCTATAAAAAGGACCCTGGATATTATTCCAGGGTTTTAATATAATCGAGTATTTATGGATTAAGCATAGCTGCGAACTTAATGTATATTATTTTACGTATTTTACATAATTACTCCATGATTAAAGTTGTTATATCTGAATATAATAAAAAAAGAGCCCCCACTATATACATGGGCTCCTTTTTATTCAAGAAGGACTTTGATAATGAATTATAGAAAATCATTATATTTAATATTCGCCAAATGTAAAAAAATTCCTCCTAAAACAATTGAATAAATAATTTTAAAATTGGACATGACTAATTATGTACTATAAACTAAAACTTATACTTTGGTATAAAAAGAAGGTAGTTCCAGTTAAGGAACCACATTATTCAAGTTTGAATAATATAGTGCTCTGGAAAATTATTTATCTTTTAGTAATTACGTTAAATTTTCAAGAGATAACTGCTCCACGTAATAAGCTTCTCAGAATATAAGGAAAAATCAGATTTTTCCCAACCTGTAATCTCACTTTTCCCTGAAATAAATCCGCAGGCTTTTTCTTTATAAGGCATATGGGAAATTATCGCTCTATATTTTTTCAAATCCTGAATAGTTAACTCATTTAGAATAACTACAATATCTATATCACTATTGTCACTCGCTTCTTTGCGTCGATAGCTTCCCTGCAAACCAATAAAGGCAAGCCTATCTCCATATTTATTTTTTATTTTTAATACAAGCTCCTCTACCCAATTATCTATAGAAAAGATCATTTTATCACCTCGCCTATTACTATAAACTCTACTCCGCAATTTCTTACTTGTTCCATATAATATTACAATTGTATCATATAAAAGATTAAATTGTAATTGGAGGTATTATATTTTTATATATTGTGCACTCCATATAATTCTTGCATAATCCATTATTCCCCTTTTCAAACTTCTTGCAGTACTTCTTTTTCTTTTCTTTATCTGCACTTTTATTCTGCATATTACATATTCACCACCTGCCTATTGTTTGTTTCGGGTATTAAAAAAGAGTCTATACTAAGACTCCTTTTTAACTGATTTATATTTCGACTTATTTTTATCATTTGGATTTATATATTCAAAATCTCCATTTGAATTTTTTCTTATTCCCAACCTTGCATATTCCTTATCTTTTACTTTAAGTTTATTAGTCATTATTACCACCTCCAAGTAGTATTATTGCCCCGGAAGTGTTAAATTATTTTACCCGCTTAATTACCCCACCATTATATCTTCTATAGTTACCATGCTTCATAAAAGTAGAGGTCTTCTTCTTCCCTCTCATAGATTTGTTTTATTTTATATTTCTATTTTTATTTAATTGTTTATGTATTCCTGGTTGTTGTGTTTCTATTATTTCTCCAACTTTTAGACCTCTCACTACCAATCTATCTATGTAATATCAATATGATTTCTCAACCTTTGCTAAGTATGAAAAAGCACCTAATCTCTAGTAATGAGCGAATGACCCATCTTATAGTTAAGTACTTATTTATGTATTTTATTTAAAAATATACCAATAAATGTTATAATAAAATTATGTTGGAAATAACCTGAAAGGAGGTCTTAACAATGATAGTTTCTTTAAGAGTTCATAAATACGCCTAACTATTTAAAGGAGGTTAATTTTATGAAAAAATCTATAAAAAGAAACTACATTAAGGATATTAGCAAAATCATAATAAATAAAGTTAGAATTAATATAAGGGGATATATTAGCTCTATTATCATTAGTCTGATAAATACTTGGGTAAATAAATTAGTCTCTTCAAGAAATAGTATTTTTGGTAAACCTAGTAATAGTATTGCAAAATCTACTGATATATATTTTTTAATCTTATCAGCAATGATTCTCTTTACTTATTATTATTTGCACAAACATTAAAAATATTAGTTCCAACATAAAAATCCCAATTATACTACTTTATGTATTTTCTATTAGTAGTTTACACAGCAAGGGCTTGATAAAAAATTATCAAGCCCTTATCAATTTTCATCAATATCTAATGTTAATTATATTCTTATAGTATTATTTTAGTATCCCTTATTTTCTATATATCTGTTTTTTCTATACTACCATTATATCATGGTTTTTCTTTAAAATTATTGCGTTTTCGTTGCACACTTTTTATATAATCTCCTAAGCTATTCTAGGTATGTAGAAAGCACCTAAGGCTTATATCCCTTAAGTGCTCTCTGACATTTAGCTATTTATTGTTTCCCTCATACTCTCTTACTTCAAAAGATGCTATCTTATCATGTACTATATATTCTTTAACTGTTTTATAAGGATTAATTTTTTTATTAAATGAATACAATGATGGACCTTTACCATTAGATCTTTCCTCAAACCAGCTTATAAACTTCTCTACTTCCTGCATATTTACGTCATATTCTTTTGTAGCTCCATTTACTAAAGATATACTTAATATAGCATTATTTTTATTTTCTTCTACCTTTTTAGTAACATTAACTTTACAAGTAGCTATTAAATCAGTACCTTCTACTTTAGCTGTTATTGTTACTTTTCCTTCTTTTATAGCTGTAACTTTACCTTCTTGATCTACCTTAGCTATACTTTCATCACTTGATTTCCATATAGATTTCTTATTCGTAGCATTTTCAGGTAATATTTTAGCATTTAGCTTATCTGAACTACCTTCTAATAAATCCATAGATGTTTTATCTAATGATATAGACTCTACTTTAGTAGTTTCTTTATAAGGTTTCAACTGTCCATTTTTGTCTATATCTACAGCATCAAAGCACATCATATTGTTTGTATTACTATCTAACAAATTAGTTATTTCTACAGTGTGCTCCTTGTAAACTAAATCTTTTTTTTCAAAACATACAGCCGGGCTAACTTTATCATAGCTTCTAGCTTCAAATATATATGGAATTCCATCAATCTTTATTTCTATATTGTTAGTACAATAATATCTTGAAAACATAATTATTCTGATTTTATCTGTTACAGCATTAAATTTTACTTTTGATAAATACCCATTTACTTTACCATTTGAATCATTTAGTATCATAGAATATCCGCCAGAATAAGCAATATCAGAGTACCTTATCCAACTTGTATATTTCCCATTTATATAAGAGAAGTTATTGTTATCTTCTTCTATTCTTTTCCAACCTTCTTCAGGTTGTAATAATTGTTGTCCTACCTTTGTCTCATTATTTTGAGCATAAACAGCATAATCATTTTTAGTATAACTAAATACAAAAACAAATAATAATAACATACTCATAATTAAGCCTATTTTCTTTTTCATTGTTTTGTCCCCCTTATTCTTGATACCTATATTATATAATTACATCTTTCGCCATATCAAGAATAAAATTCCTACAAGTTCTCTTATATCTTACAAAATAATTAATTTTTTTAAAATAATTAAATTTAGATTAAAGGTTAACATATTTTTTGTTAACTTACTCATTCTAATATAAAAAGACACCTGGAATTAACCAAATGCCTTTTAGTGCATATACAAATTTTGTTGTATATAGGAGGGTCTTTCCCCTTAAATATATTTATTTTAATCTTTAGCGTTTATTCTAAAACTGTTGGTTTTATTCTCTTTTGTCCTCTTAATACCTTAAGTGCTTCTGCTACTTTTCTAGCAAAGTTTAACGGTCTATCTATTGATTCAAAATGAATATACATAAGCCTTGGTTCATCAAATAACCAATGATTATGAAGTGCAGTAACTAATATCCCATTTTCTCTTAAAATAGATATAAATCTATTTATTTCTTCTTGAAGAATAACTGTCTCACCTAAATTAAGAGTTCTACCTTGATTATCGGGTGATTCAAATGAAAACAATGCTGCTAAAGCTAATGGTGAATGAGTTGGTCGTCCCAATATTTCTGCATCAATATCTCTCATAAACGTTACTGTACAAACATTATCAGCTGTACTTAGAATTTCAGCTCCAAGTATATCAGCAAACTCTGCACAAGTTCTGCAAAAATTTCTCATAATCATTTTCTCCTATTATTTTTATCTTAAGTTTTTCAATATTTTATAGAGAGCTTGTCTATTTATAAATATAATATGAAACTTATTCATAAATGTGATAAATGTGTATGAATAAGTTTCATATCTAAATAATAGAGGAATGAAAAACACCTAAGGTTTGCATTCCTTAAGTGCTTTTAGTACTTATACACAATATATTTATTTTTTATTTTAGCAGTTACCTTATTTTGTACAATAAAATAAGGTAACTGCTATTTCTATACTATAACAAGTTATTGTTCCAGTATCTTTTAATTTTTTAGTGCTCTATATAAACTAGCTCTACTTATAGATTTTTATTCTTTCATTGTTAAAATTAAATTTATTTTGAAATAGCTATTTTTTGTATTTATTATAGTAGAGTATTTTTATTTAGCAATCATAATGTCTTTATGTCTTTTAAGAAATGGGCTAATATTTCTATTTCATATTCTTTTACTAAGTTGTAACCTTCTAAGTGTTTTTTATAAACCTCTCCCACCACAAAAGTTGTTGTCATATCAACTAATCTTTTAATTTTTCTACTCTTTCCATAAAAATCCTCTACAAATTAAAATATTTTGTATAATAATATATACAAAATATTTTAGATCCTATCCTATTTTACTTTTACTTTCATACATTTTAAAATCCGCCATTTTTATCAACTCTTTAAGGGATTTATTATAATATTCATCATATTCTACAAAGCCACAACTCATTCCTATTTCATATTTTAAATTTTTACTTGTTTCTTTTATTTTATCACTTATTCTATTCCACACTATACTACTTTCTTTTATATTAGTTTTAGGTAGTACAATTATAAACTCATCTCCACCATATCTAAATATGAAATCACTTTTTCTTATATTATCCTTTATTATATTACATAAAGTTATTAATACATAATCCCCTGTAAGATGACCATAATTATCATTTATATTTTTTAAATTATTTACATCTGCAAATCCTATGGTTAACTTTTCTTTATTAATTTTAGCTAATTCTATTTCTCTATATAAACTTTCTAGTCCTCTTTTTCTATTAAGTACTGATGTAAGAGAATCTGTACCTGCACAACGTGCAATATTTTCAATTATTTTATCTTTCTTTTCTAGTTCAACTATTAATTGTTCCCTGGTCATGTACTCATAACTCATAAATAACCACCTGTACTCCTTAAACATATTTTATAATATTATGGTAAAATCATTTTTTTAAACAAACATATATTTTAAACACCGTTGAATAGACAATAATATGAGAATTTATATGCAAACATACTTTTTAAGTTTAAAAACTAAATCTTTTTCTAAGTACTTTATTTATTTCTATACTTAGCTTGGTTCTTTCATCATAAACCCAGCATTCATCAAAATTTAAATTAAAATTTTTAGATAAAGAATAATATAAATTTAGTTTTTGATAATACAATTCTAAATCATATAAATCTTTAGAATTAAGTTTTGGTTTAGATATACTTTTAAAATTACCTATAAAAATCTCATTTACATATTTTAAAAAATCATTCATTATATTTATATTGGTAACATCAAAGGGTACCTTTAATAATTGCCACTGATACTTTTCTGGTAATTTATAATTTTTTATACTATCTAGCACTAAAATTTTTTCTCCTATATCCATTTTTCTATATAATAAACTTTTTTCTTCCCTTGTGCTCCAAAGAGCTAATTTTTCTCTCAATGGAAGACTTTTCACATCTAGTATAGCTTCACTTGGTTCTATTACAGCTTCGTATATTTTTCTATCGTATACTTCTATCATTTCCTTTACAAAATTTTGAGTGTTTCCATAAGATGCTATATAACCTATATCATATATACCAAATCTTCCAGCTCTTCCCCCTATTTGTTTAACTTCCTGTGAAGTTAAGTATCTCATATCATTTCCATCAAATTTTCTAATATCCATAAATATTATTCTTCTTATGGGAAGATTTACTCCCATACCTATGGCATCTGTAGTTATTAATATATTACTATCTTTACTTATAAATTGTTCATATTGTTTTCTTCTAACCTCTGGTGGAAGATTTCCATATATTACACTAGTTTTTATACCTAAATCTCCATAATAATCTGCTAATTGAAGGACTTTCTTTTTAGAAAAAGTAACTAATGCATCTCCTTTTTTTATATCCTTTAATCTAAAAGCCTCTTCTTCAATTTTAAGAGGTATATTTCTAAAGTACTCCTTTAATTCATATTCATCTCCACAATCTTCTATGATATTTATTATTAATTCTTTTGTATTCAATGCTCCACAAACATGTATTTCTTTACACTTTAATGCTAATATAGCTCTTGTCCAAGCACTCCCTCTTTGATCATCATCTATCATTTGTATTTCATCTATAATAGCTACATCATACTCTTCATTGATATCTAATTTTTCTATAGTACAACATATATGCTTAGACCCTTTTTTCTTTATTTCTTCTTCTCCAGTTATTAGGTCGCACACTACGCCTTCTTTATTTAATTTTTCAAAATTCTCTAAGGCCAGTATTCTTAATGGTGATAAATATATACCTTTTTTACTTTCTTTTAGTCTTTCCATAGAATTATAAGTTTTTCCCGTATTAGTTTCTCCTAAATGAAGATAAAATTTTCTATTCATATATCTAACTTCCCTATATTCATCTTTAGGATTCTTCGGAAATATCCTATCAAATTCTTTAAATATCATAGTTGGAATATGCCTAGTTATAAGAACACTTATTATTCCTGATTTCAAATAATTTTTTCTATTCCCCTTTATTATTTCATAAAAATCAAAGTCTGTATTATGTTTTATATTATAATCCCTTACTAATTTTTTAGAGATATAATCTAAAAGATGCAAATAATTATTATAAACCTCTTTAAAATCCCTTATATTTTCATCTTTCATAGTTTCTAATTTTTTTAATTTTTTTCTAATAGATGCTTCTTGTTCCCACAAACTATTAATTTTAGAATGCTGTACTATATCCTCTGTCTGACTATAGGAATTCTTTATTTTTCTAAAATTTCTATCTATGGAAGCTCTCTTCATAGTAATTCCTCCAATTTATATCTTAATTATAATTAAAATTTCCTTATTTTAAAGTAGGAATAAAAAAATATAAGATAAATTTTGCTAATATTAAAATCCAAAGTAGCCAAAGCATATTTATTATACACCCGTCTTCTCAACATAATAGTAAATTAACAGGTCTATATTATATTTTGTGCCATAAACTCCTGTTTATTAATTTTTTTAATAATAACTTCTTTCCATTCCCAATTGAATTTTTGGAAAATAAAAATAATTCATTATACTTTACGTTTTCCTATTGATAACTTATACAAGTATATATTATAATTTATATAGGGTATTTATAACCACTTTACTTACTTATTTTTTTATTAATTTTTTAAGTTATTAAAAAATTGAATTATTAAATTGTTAAGGATGTTGATATAATAGTGAAAAAATATAGAAATAATATTAAATTAAAAAATTTAAAGTCTAAAATAATATCTGGTGTTATGTGGTTAGAAACTTTGTTAGCTATTTTTATGATAGCTTCTGTATTGCTAAGTTCTAAAGACCTTATAAGTTTTATCATACAAATTTTTACCCTAGATGCAATTCCATCCTACGATATGTTTCAAAAATTCTTATCCCATCTCTTATTGTTAGTAATAGCTCTAGAATTAGCCTTAATGCTAGTAAAACATACACCAAACAGTGTAGTTGAAGT
>OGSC01000631.1_pt1 | contig 13251 bp, 9 predicted proteins | sample 1573751 | NCBI WGS metagenome assembly OGSC01 (sample SAMN03295840, study PRJEB24534) | human gut metagenome | isolation source: fecal sample 8 from infant 5 | host: Homo sapiens | place: USA: Pittsburgh, PA | collected 2014-07
CTCTAAAATCCTTAAGGTGATCACAAGCACCCATTTTTAAGAACTCCATAATAGCCTCTACCTTTGTATCATAATAAGCTTCTGGAACTTCTTTACCATTAGGAGTAACTTCTGCTAATATATATTTCTCTGAAATATATTTACACCAAGCATTTTCTTTATCCCAGTCAGCACCAAATTTTTCTGACATAATATCATACCAATTTTCAGCTAGTTTTTGCTTTTCAGACTTATTCTTTCTTCCAACTAATTCTTCCTTAAGTTTCATAACTGCATATCTAAGATAAAAAACCTTATCTACTTCATCTTCAAATTCATATAAATTAAGATCAAATCCATAAGTTTTATAAACCTCAGTAACTTTTTCATTTAGTTTTTTAGAATCAATTATAAAATTTCCATTCTTTGTCTTATATGTAGTAACTCCCATTATTGCTCTCCTTCATCTAGAAATACTATTTCTTTAAATATATTTAATCTTTAGTAATATTAAGTTTTATAGTTTATTAATCAAAATTTTTATTTCACTATATAATATTATTATCCATAACCAAATTTTCCTATTATATAAACTAATACTTATCCTTAATAAAAGCTTAAAACACAATAATAAAATGACTTTTGTTAACATTTTGTTATTATATTTTATATAATAACATAAACAGTAAAACTTTACCAGTTAACTGAAATCACTACATAATTTTTATTTATGAAAAACATCAAAATTTTGGTTTAACATCTCCATTTATTAAATCAATAAAATCTTTAATATGCTTATTATTCTCTAAATTCATGGATATATCATATATAAGCCATCCAAAATCATTATTAGACAATAACAACTCTATTCTTTCACGCTCCACTTTCCAATAATACTCTAAATTACAAAAAGCTCTTAACAGGGTTATTTCATTATCAGTGTAACCCCCTCTTCCATCCCAAAGGCCAACAATCTCCTTACAGGCTTTCATACTAGCATAAACATCCTCATTCCTTTCTTCTCCACTAGAATTTAAGGTTGCATATGCAAATTTACTAATATTGTACTTAAGTTGTTCCTCTAATCTTTTTTCATATAAATATACCTTTGTACTTTTATAAATACCAAAGAACATACTTGCTATTAATAATACTGATAAAACAACTACTTTATTTTTCTTTAAATACTCCCTTAATTTTTTAATAGTCATTGACTCTCCCCCTTATTTCATATATACATTTAATTATATATATTGATATTTTTCCCACAATATTTTATATATCTTTTATTAAAAAAATTACAATTGAAGTAAAAATAAAAAAGATGTATTGTTTTTATATAGGTTAATTTAACCCTATAATTTTAAACTTTATATTTAAAAGGAGAAATTAAATTGAAAAGAAGTAATTCACCAAATAATAAAAAAATTGAAATAAAAGAAATCTGCGAAATCTGTGGAGAAGAGATGGATGAAAATCCTTTTGCATATGACTATGATTCAGAAAATAAACTTGTCTTTAAATGTCCAGCATGTGGCCACAGAAAAGTTAGAAACTTATAAAAATTAAATATTCTTATTTTTAACATTAAATACTTACAAAGAGAGTATAAAATAACAAAAGAGAGAGCTTTACTTAAAATAAAACTCCCTCTTTTGATTAATATATAGGTCAAACTTAATTTTTTAATAAAACACTTTTAAAATTTTATTTTTATTCTACAGGAATAAGTTGCCATTGACTTGTCCAATAAGTATTTGGAACATTTCCATACTGTAAAACGCCTTCATAACTTTCTGTATGTATTGACATATTAGGCTTCCATCTGTTAACAAACCTTGTATATCCATCTACTGGTACTTCACTCCATTGAGCACTCCACCAAGTTTTTGGAACCTTACCATGTTCTATATATCCAGTTTGGTTTTCTATATTTAAATATTCTCCTGTTTCATTATTCTTTAATAAAGTGTATCCATCTCTATATTCTTTACTCCATTTTGCATTTTTTTCATTTTTTAAAGTTATGTCCCCATAAGACACTTTATCATTATTTTCTTCAATATAAAGGAATTTTCCTGTTTGTCTATTTCTTATTAAGTAATTATTTAAACTTTCACTCTCTTTATATCCATCTACTGGTTTCCAAACTCTCATATAATCAATTGCCCATTCCTTAGGCCAAACATCATTATGAACACCTGAACCTGCATCTGTGTATATATTTAAAATTGTCCCCATTTCATAGTCTGGTGAACCATATATAACCTTAAATAATTCATTATCATAATAAAATTTCAAAGCAGTAGGAGTCCATTCCATTGCATAAATATGATATTCAGAAGTTGGATCTCCTGATGGAACTTTATCTTCTGAAATAGTCCAAGATGTTTGGAAGTTTGGATCATTCCATCCATATGCAGCGATTCTCCATGTATCTTTTTTACTAAAGAAAGTTTCTAATATATCAATTTCACCTGTTTGTTTTGAATTGAACCAATCATTAGTATCATCCTGCATACCAACCATCCACCAAGCTTGATGGCCTCCACCACCTGTGTTAGATAACTTAGCACGAATTTCAAAGTATCCATATTTAGTTGTATAACCTCTCCACTCATTTCTTTCATGATTATCAGTTGTTCCACTAAAATTATGTATCCAACTTTTATCAAAAGACATTATGGCAGATGATCTAACAGTTCCATCATGCTCTGGGCACCATGGTTTCTGATCTTCAGTTATATATTCAACAAGTGATCCATTTTCAAAGCGATAATTAGCCTTAGCACTTTCAGGATCCTTGCACCAATGTGGTAAATAATAATCAGTCCATTTTTCTCTATCTAATGTAGGACCATTGAACTCATCAGAAAAATCTAGTTTATATCCAGCTTTTTCAATTGGATTTGCTGGAAAATCCTTTGCTTTTGAAATAGTAAACGGTAGCAACAATAGTAACATAAAGACAAACATAAATCTTAATACACCTTTTCTATTCAAAAATACCCCTCCATTTAAAAGTTTGACCTATAAAATATATTTATAAAAAAATTATAAATATCAAAACTTTATAAATTTTCTTGTGAACTTAAAAATTCCAAGAATCTTTCAACGCCCCCTGATAAAATTATTACTTCTTCTGGTCTTTTTCCTTTTAAATTAGAAACATCAAAGAAATCTCCACTTTTTGATGAATCAGTAATCATAAAACTATCACTACCATATAATCCCTCATCAATTCCTATGTATTCATCTCCCCAAAAGCTACATTCTTCTGGTAATATTCCAAATTCATCTTTAAAATACCTTAAAATTGTATTTACATTATCACTTTTGCTAGAAACTCCAACTTCTAAGTATTTAGCATCTGTTGTTACTACTAAATCTAAGCCGTATTTCTCTCCTATTTCCTCAGAGATTTTAATAAGTCCTAAAATCCCCTCATTAAATCCATGCCTAGTTAAATTTTCTTTTAATATATCAACCTCATTTTCTTGAAGAAATAGTTGCTCTCCTCTATTATTATCGACCATAAGATCTATTTTACAATAATTAGGTCTGCTAAAAACTATATCCGTCTTATAATCATAGTCTTCTAAAAGCTTCATATGAATATCAAAACAAGCCTTATGAACATCTAAAAGAACTGATTTTTCTGGTATCATATTATTGAATAACTCTAAATTTTTATTTTTATTAAATTTATAATTGTATGCCCCTCTACCTAAGCCTAAAAATAAATTTTCTAATTCTTTTTCAGTAAAGTAATCTTGTAATCTTCCACCAGCAATATTTTCAATAGTAGTTCCACTAATTATTGCTAGTTTTATTCCCTTATTAAGTAAACCCTTCATTCTCGAAACTATTTCATCTACTGGTACCTTCCTAGAAGTTACAGCAGTACCATCCCAATCAAAAAAGATAGCTCTATACCCCTTATTCATAAAACACTCTCCCTTTTTTCTTATTAATAATAAATTTAAACAAAGCAGATTAAAAGTTTTATTTTTAAATAGCTAAACTATTATTTAGCTGGTATTTTTATTATTTCACTTAAATTTTTAAGATAAACTTTTTCTCCATATACATATAATTCTAAATTCTCGCCCTCTAATAGTCTTATTTCAATTTCATCTTTAGAAATTTTTATTTCTAATAGATTCTTCTCATAGAAAATTTTAAAACTATATGCATTCCACTCCTTAGGTATTGTAGGATTTAATTCTAAAATTCCTTTATTAGTTCTAAGTCCTGCAAAACCATTTACAATGCCTTGCCAGGTTCCTGCCATATTTGCAGCATGAATTCCAGCATAAAAGTTATTGTGATAATCATCTAAGTCCATTCTTGCTGACTGTGAAAAATACTTGTAAGCCTCCTCATCATATCCAATTTGACTAGCTAAAATACCAAATATACAAGTTGATAAAGAGGAATGATGCAATGTTACTTCTTGATAGAAATCATAGTTTTTTCTTAATTCCTCTATACTAAAAAGATTACTATGAAGGTACATTGCTAAAATTGCATCAGCTTGCTTTGACATCCTTTGTCTAAATATAAATAGAGGATGATAATTTTCATAAAGAAGATGTCTCTTTTCTTTAGGTATTTTTGAATCATCCCAATGCTTCCTCTTCATAAAGCCATCATCTAAAGGATACACCCCTCTTTTCTCATCATACGGGAAATACATATTTTCAATTATTTTTTTCCAATATTCTATTTCTTCATCTTTTAAATCAATCTTTTTAACCAAATTATCATAAGCTAATTGATCTTTTTCTTTAATCTTATTTAATGCCCATATTGCATCTCTAAGGTTTTCACGGGCCATAAGATTAGTGTAAAAATTATTATCAACTATAGCATTGTACTCATCTGGCCCAGTTACAGCACAAATACAATATTTATTTCCTACATACTCAGAAAATGATCCTACATCAGCCCAAACCCTTGCAGTTTCACATAAAACCTCAGCTACTTTATCCTTTAAATAGTGAAAATCATCATTAACATCTACGTAAAGCTTAAAGGCATATGCTATGTCTGCATTTATATGATATTGAGCCGTTCCTAAAGGAAAATATGTTGATGCTTCCTCTCCATTAATTGTTCTCCATGGATATAAGGCTCCTTTATCATGTCCTAATACCCTTGCTCTCTCTCTAGCTTTATCTAAAGTAAAATACCTATAATCTAGTAATTTCTTAGCTAAATCTGGCTTAGTATATACAAATACAGGAAGTACATACATTTCTGTATCCCAAAAATAATGTCCCTCATATCCTTCTCCACTTAACCCTTTAGCTCCCATTCCGGTTTTACCATCTCTCCCAGCTGATTGCATAAGGTGAAAAAGATTAAATCTTATTCCCTGTTGAAGTGCATCATCTCCCTCAATAATTACATCAGCTGTTCTCCAAAATTCTTCAACATATTCCTTTTGCTCTCTCTCAGCTTCTATATATCCTTTTTTCTTGGCATCACTTAAAATAGTTTTTATAAAGCCATGTAACTTTTTACAATTCATATCTAAAGATGTGCTATATGCAATAAACTTATCTAATATAATTTCTTTATTTTCCTTAGCATAAAATTCATAAGATACCCCAAAAAGCTCATAATTTTTAAAATTCTTTCTTATAAAGTTTTCTGCTGATATTTTATTTACTGCTCCACAAGCTATTGAAAGTTCACTATTTAATGTTGTTCCTTCATAATAAAGTTCATCTTTTATGGAATCTATATAATCATTTGCAAGCCTTTTACCAAAAGGACCATAATCAACTAAAGGATTAGTTTTTCTTGTATGATTTTCTACATTTGCATCAATAGCAGAGATAAATTTTAAATTTCCACTAAAGTTTAAAGGAGTAACTTTATAACGTATTTCCATTAAATTTTTATTATTAAAACTAACAAATCTACTTATGCTAATTTTTATTTTTTTACCCTTAGGTGATACCCATATAAGATCTCGAGTTATCCTTCCCTCTTTCATATGCAAAACTCTCTTATAATCTTCTATTTCACCTGTAAGCATACTGAATTCTTCATCTTCTATAAATAGCTTTATTATTTTAGCATTTGGAAGATTTAAAAGTGATTGACTTTCTGTAGGGAAACCAAAATTCCATTCCCCATATCTTATATGCTCACTTTCATAAAAGCCATTTACAAAGTTTCCTTCTAATCCTGTTTCAACATCAAAATCATATTCCTCTTCAAAGGTGCCTCTAGTACCTATATATCCATTAGCCAATGAAAATGTTGTTTCATTTCTATAATTATTTTTTAAAAGAAATTCTTCTTCTGTTATATTCCAAGGCTCTATTTTATAAATAGGCTCTCTATAATCTTCCATATTACTCTCTCCTTACCACTTTATTTTCCAAAAAACTTCATTCTTTTTCACAAAGGAATATAAAAACTCAATGGCATCTGGTTTCAATGCTGTCCTATGTTTTGAAATTGCTTCTCTCTTTAAATTTTCTTTTAAATTATTACATTGCATTTCTTTAGGTACAATAAAACTTAATGCTTCACTCCATTTTAAGTTTGAAGTTTCTTCTAGAAGTTTTGGACATGTAAATTCACTAACTTCTTCAGTAATAATAGGCCAATTTTCATCCCCATCACAAGAATGTACTATGCCACTATATAAATTAGGTTCATAGTTATTTTTTTCTCTAAGTTCTTTTAGTATTTCAACTACAAAACAATATAATCCGCTATGATCTCCGTGGGTATCAAACTCAGAGGTTGTAAAAATATTTTTTGGCATATATTTTTCTATTACTCCTAATAAATCATCATGAAAATTCTTTCTAGTATATTTACTATGTTCATTAAAATTTTTAAAGTGATATTCTTTATGATTCTCTAAAGAATAAGTTTCCTTTGAACAGCTAGACTCTAAAATTTTATTTTCATCCTTCTCTTCATAAAGATTCCATATAAAACTTTCTTCTTTAGGCATTCCAGTGTCCGCATATCCAAGGACTATTAAATTTTCACTTTGTAACCCTAAAAGTTCTAAGCCTTCTATACTTTCGCTAATTCTTGCCCTTCCCACAGAAAAATCTTTACAATCATAATCTCCATTAGTAGCCATTACTACCTTCACATCAACTCCACTTTCTATGGCATTTTTTATTATTCCTCCTGTCATAAGTAATTCATCATCCTCATGGGGAACAATTATCATAATACTTCCAAAATCTTTGTCTATATTAATATTTCTCATAAAATTATCACCTCGCCATTTAACCTTTAACAGCTCCAGTTGTAACTCCACCTATTATGTATTTTTGCATAAATATATAGAATACCATAAGAGGTGCAACTCCTAGCATTAACATTGGGAAAAGTGCTGTCCAGTCAGTTGAGAATTGACCTATATTTCTAGATACTTCTTGTAAAATAACTCCATTTTCTCTACTTTGTAAGAATAATAAAGGTGTTAAGAATTCATTCCATACATTTAAAGTTACTATTATAACTACAGTTGAAATAACTGGTTTTAAAAGTGGTAATATAACTCTAAAAAACTTTTTTAATACTCCGCATCCATCAATATCTGCAGCTTCCTCTAACTCCATTGGAATAGTAGCTTCTATAAATTCTTTAAATAAAAATATTGCTTGAGGTGTGTTTATGGCTACGTTTACTAATATTACAGCAAAGGCACTATTCATAAGATGTAAACTCTTTACGATTTTATATAAACTTACTATATTCATTTGGAATGGAACTATTAATCCTGCAAGGAAAAGCAAAAACATACGATTTCCAAGTTTAGTTTTTGTTCTAGCTAAAGCATATCCAGCCATAGATCCAAAAACAACAATCAATATAACCGCTGTGGCAGTTATAAACACTGTATTTCCAAAAGCTCTTGGAAAACTCATCTGTTTCCACGCATTAGAATAATTTTCAAAAATCCAAGTCTTAGGAATTCCTAATGGACTAGCGGTTGCTTCTTGAGGAGATTTAAAAGTTGTTACTATAAGATAATAAATTGGTATAAACCATATAGCAGCTAATAGAATCATTGCTAATTCTAATCCCCATAGTTTTTTGTCTTTTTTCTTAATTCCACTACTTTTCACTTTATTCATCATGATATAGACTCACTCCATTTCCCCATTAATTTCGTTGTTATTCCACTTATTACAAGAACTATAATAAAGAATAATACTCCAAAGGCTGCCCCTGTACTATAGAATCCATCTGAAATACCTTTTTTCATCATAACAGTCATAACTGTTTCAGTAGCATTTCCTGGTCCTCCTGAAGTCATTGAATATATGATATCGAAAACCTTCATACCACCTATAAGTCCTGTAACAACTATTATTTTTACTGATGGACACATTAATGGAAGTGTTACATGAAAGAATTGTTTTAAACTTCCAGCTCCATCAATACTTGCAGCTTCATATAATTCTTTAGGTATTGATTGTAAATTTGCTAAGAATATAACCATTGCCCATCCTGTCCATTGCCAAGCTTGAGTAAAAATTACAGAAAATAAAGCTTTATTTGTTGTGAAGAAATTTATTGTGTCTAATCCTAAAGAATGTAATATATTATTTACTAAACCATAATCTGATGATGAAAGTATAAAATTCCATAAGTAACCTATTATTAATGAACTGAATACTGCTGGAAAGAAAAATACAGCTCTTAATAAATTACGGCTTTTTAATTTTTTATCTAATAATACTGCTAAAGGTAATGCCAAAACTGTTTGTAACCCTGTAAGAGCTATAGCATATATTACTGAGTTCTTAATACCAGTCATCATTACTGGTGTTGAAAATACCTTAGCGTAATTTTCAAATCCAACAAAACTTAAATTAATAGGATTTATATCTGTATAATTAGTAAAACTATAAAATATTGTGTATAAAAATGGTACAATACTAAATATTAAGTAAATTGCTAAAGCTGGTAATACAAAAACATAAAAGTATTTTCCCAAAGTTCCCGGTGTTCTTCTTTTCTTTTTAACTAATTCCATGTAGTCTCCTCCTTTAAATGCTAGATAAGTTTTTTAAAATTGCTCATAACTCTAAACAAATTAGAATTATGAGCAAAAGATTTAATTTTATTTATTTATAAGTTCACTTGCAGCAGAATCTACATTTGATAAAGTTGTTTTTAGATCTTGGTTTCCAAGTAAATAATTTTGCATTTGTTTACCGTAATCTACATGTGCTGATCCTGCATCTCCCCATTCATTCCAAGGACAATAAATATGACCTGCATTTATAGCTTTTTCAGCTCCCTTAAAGGCTTCTGGAAGAGTGAATGAGGTTCCAGTTAAGTAAGAAGATCCTCCTTGATTGTTTTCCCATAAAGCTTTTTGTCCCTCTTCTGTAGATATAGCTTTTAATACTTCCATTGCTGCATCTTTATTTTTAGATTTTGAATTTACTGCAAATCCACATCCAGGTCCACCTATTAACCATCCATCGCTAGGTTTTGTTCCGTAAAATGGCATCATATTAAGTTTTAAATCAGGATTTTTTGACATAATTGCTTCTAAATCCCATGGTCCTGAACAATACATTGCAGCTTTTCCAGTAGCAAATTCCTCTAAAGCTTGATCATGGTCTATTCCAATCATATCTTTAGTGTATATTCCATCCTTTATCATTTCTGACCATTTATCTAAATACATATTCCATGTACCATCTAACTTAACTTTTCCTTCTCTATACTCTTGTCCAAAGTTTTTACCAGCATCTGTTGATAAATACTCTGCTGTTACAAAGGCCATAGAATTCTTTAATAAAGGTTCCCATGATTTTAATCCTGCTGCTAAAGGTTTTATTCCTAAGCTTTGGAATTTCTTACAAACCTCAATATATTCATCAAAAGTCTTAGGTATTTGAATATTATTTTCTTCAAATAATTTTTCGTTATAATATATTCCTTCAAACCAACTTATTCCTGGTAAAGCATATACATTATTATCGTACTTATAAACATTAGTACCTGAATCTGAATACTTCTTAGCCAAATCGTTTACATTTTCTAGATATCCTAATTTAGCATGTTTTAAGGCTGATGCTGGAGATTCACAAATTATATCTGGACCCTCTTCAGCTGATAATTGAGTATCTACTATTGTGTTATAGTTTGAGTTATCAATAAATTGATACTCTATTTCCACATTTGGTAGTTTTTCAGATAAATACTTTAACATATCTTTCATTGTATCTTCATTATTCCAGTTAGTCATACGAAGCTTTACTTTACCACCATCTTTTGCTTGAGTAGAATCAGTTTTGTCACCACATCCTACCATTGCAGTTGCTCCAATCATCATACATAGAATTGCACTTAGAATTTTTTTTCTCATATCTCTTCCCCCTTTAATTTATCCATCCCTTTAATGATGTCATAGCTTATAAATTATTAAGTTCCTCTTATGATTAAATTATAAAATCATTTAATTTATTAATAAATAATACATTTTTTCGAAACATTGTACAATTTTACGTTATTTTTTATTAATAAAAAAATGCTGTATCAAAATAACTTTTAATAAAACTTAAAGCCTTATAAAGAGAATTTTAGTAATTTTCTCAGTATGCTTCTATGTTTTATCTCTTAACTTTGATACAGCACCTTAGTTTATTTTTAATTTAATTTATCATTTATTTTAGGAAGCCTTAGTGCAATGCATATATAATTATTTTCAACTAAAGAACACTCTAAATTACACTCTATACCATAATATAGTTCTATTCTTTCTTTTACATTATATATACCATATCCTTTTCCTGGCTTATTTAACATCTCCTCTATGCCCTTAATATCATTATTATTACTACTATTATAAATTTTAAAGATTAAAGAATCTTCATCCTCCTGAAACTCAACTATAATCTTTCCTCTTTCTTTTCCTTCATTACAATCAATTCCATGCTTAATAGCATTTTCAACTATAGGTTGTAGAATAAAATTTAACATATTATTTTTTAATCCCTTTTCATCTATTCTATATTCCACATCAAAACTATGTGAATGTGCTATTTTTTGAATTTCAATATAGGATTTTATATTATCAATTTCACTTTTAACATCTGTTATATCTTGTCCATTATTTAAACTAGTTCTATAAAATTTAGCTAGATACCCTGTTATATCACTTATATCATCATTTCCTTCTCTAATGGCTTTCCACTTTATAGTAGATAAACTGTTATATAAGAAATGTGGGTTTATCATAGCTTGTAATGCTTTAAGCTCAGTTGCTTTCTTCTCAAGCTCAATTTTATAAACTTTATTTATCATATCGTTTAAGTCCCTTGTCATATGTCCAAAGCTATTTGTCACAATTCCTATTTCATCAGTATCCTCTGTAAAAATAGGATTATTGAAATTCCCCTTTGAAACATCTTTAGCCTTATCCTTAAGCAATAATATTCTTCTACTTAAGACTTTAGATAATATATTTATTAATATAACTACTGCAATTAAACAAAAAATTACTATTAATAAAGTTGAACCTATTATAGGGATTAATTCCTCTGTTATTTTCTTTTTATCTAAATAATAAAATACCTTCCAATTTGAAGCATCAATATTATTTTCACATATTAAATACTCCTTTTCTTTCAAATTAGCTCCAGATTTTATATTTAATATATTTTCTAAAACCAATTCATTTATTTTACTATTTTTCATCAGCTTTTTAAAAACTATATTTCCACTATTATCTTTAATAATAATTCCATTATCTAAGAAATCCATATTTTCTAAAGGCTCTGTTATAATACTCATAAACAATTCAATTCTAAGTACACCTATAACTTTACTATTAGTTGCAGTGTCTAATATGCTTCTAGTTATAAATAATTTTCCATCCTCATAACTCCAAAAGGGCTTAAAACTCTTTTCACTTTTTTTATACCATTTCTCACCCTCTACAAAATTACTTGGCTTTAAAAATGATCCTATCTCTCCACTTACATTGGGAGTATATATATTTATTTCCTTTATGTAATCATCGCTGGTTATAAAATACCAAAATATAGGCTCTACAGTATCATTTAAGGTTTGTGCTATTGATATATTATCATTAGGCTTATTTTCTATAACCTTCCTAAAATTCAAGTTATAAGCAAGATATTTTGCATACCCTTCTTCCTTTTTTAATTTAAAGTCTATCTCATCAGCAATTCTAAGACTATTATTTTCCATTGTCTTCTCAGTTTGTATTAATAAATTTTTTCTTGATTCACTAAAACTATAAACTCCTAAAACTATTATTGGTATAGATACAGATATGCTAAAACTAATAATTAACTTTTTCCTTATAGATGCTTTTCCTAAAAACCATTTTATTAATTTTTCAATCATACATAACCTCACTTATCTTAACTATTATTACGTTTAAATTGGTTTGGAGTTACTCCAAAATAATTCTTAAATATACGGTTAAAGTATGATTGATTTTCATATCCACAGGCCTTACCAACTTGTACAATTTTCATATTACCTTCTTCTAAAAACTCCTTAGCCTTATTCATTCTAAAATCAGTTATATATTTAACTATATTTGATCCTGTTTCTTTCTTAAAAACATAGCTTAAATAGGTTGGCGTAAAATTAACCTTATCTGCAATATAATCTAAACTAAGTTCACTGCTATATTCATTTTTTATTATCTTTATCACTTTGTTAGCTATGCTTTTTTCGTCTAAAATATCATTATCACATTCCTTTGCAATATCCTTTATAATAGATTCAAAAGCTGCTTTTAAGGTTTCACTTGAGTTACATTTTAATATCTTTTCTATAAATCTCTTTTTCACTTCACCATTATATATATCAAAGGCTTTACAAAGTTTTTCTATTAAATCATAAAAAAGGTGATGTATGTATATAGTACTAAGTGAACCTGATTCTAACATGTATTCTATAAGCTTATTTATGTAAAATTCAATATCATTTAAATTTCTTTCATTTATAGAGTTTTTAAGATTTTCCTTTACATTCTCTATTTCAAGTGTGTATAAATCATTAGTTTTATCCTTATTAACCCTAATAATCCTTGATTCAAAATCATAAATATTTTCCTTTATATTATTTAATCCCTTTACCTCATCATAGATTTTTTCAATTCCACAAAATACATTGCTAATAAAAAAAGAAGAGGTTTCATTAGCTAATAATTTAATTTCTTTAGCTAATTTAGAACAAACTTCATCTAAAAAGTCCTCTTTTATTTTTAAATTACTATAAAGT
>OGSC01000632.1_pt1 | contig 13181 bp, 4 predicted proteins | sample 1573751 | NCBI WGS metagenome assembly OGSC01 (sample SAMN03295840, study PRJEB24534) | human gut metagenome | isolation source: fecal sample 8 from infant 5 | host: Homo sapiens | place: USA: Pittsburgh, PA | collected 2014-07
TAATTCTACTATTTTATTTGTAAATTTAATAGTTATTTATTAATTTTACAATATATTTTCATAAATTTTATTATTATTTTATATAACATAAATCTAGCATATATGCTAAAAAACTATTATATTTCCCTGGTAATATGATTGTTTTATAATTTTTGTCAAACTAAAATATAAAGAGAATCGTCATTTCTGATGATTCTCTTTATATTCTATTATTTGCTAAATTTCATAGCTGATACCTTTATATTATTTTTTTGTGTACCTAAATTTACTTCTATTGGTTGTATTTCTTTTATAGATTCTACACCTATAACGATTACTTTATGATATTGTGAATCTGGAAACCATTGATTGGAATTATTAGGGTCAAAGCTTTTTGTGAAAATATGAACTTTACCATCACTATTATATGACTTATTATCCTTAAATGCCTCTCCATTCACCTTTGTTACATCATTTAATAAGGTTATAGATGTTATTTTATTATTTGCAAAAGAAAAACGATCTATGGCTATCATATTAGTTTCTTCTGAAAAAATAGCTGATACTAATTGATTATCTGCAAAAGCATGATTTCCTATTTTCTTTAAAGTTCCTGGAAAATCTACATACTTTAATTTATTTTTAGAAAAAGCATAAGCATCAATTTCCTTTACTCCTTCTGAAATATATAATGTATTTATTTGATTTTCTTCAAAAGCATTTGTACCAATTACTAATCCGTTTAAACCTTTAGGAATTGCTAAGCTAGTTAATCCATTCTTGGCAAATGCATAATTTTTAACCTTAGTTATAGCTTCGCCTTTATCATTTACCTTAGGTAAAATCAAATCTTTATTAGTTTTTAATTTTTCTTCTCCTTTGTCAGAGAAACCAGCTAAAGTTGTTCCCTCAAAATTAAAGTCTTCTACTTCCCATTTACTATCTTGTATATTCTCGAAATCCTCTTTTACTATTATTTTTCCTTGAACTTCTAATGTTATTTCTGGTTCTGATTGAGATATACCCTGTGGAAGTTTAAATGTTCCTATAGCATTATATTCTCCTGACACATTTCCACTATAATTTTTAATTGTCCAATTTAATTTCACTTCATGATTTTCACCATTTGAATCAACTATATAAGTACTTTTAGATAATTTATCCATTGCTATATTTTGTTCTGTTCCAAAGTCCACTACTACTGGTGCTACCTCACCTATTGATTTAATCATTATCTTGTCTACTGAATCTTTTTTCTTACATTCAACAATAAGCTCATTTTCCTTATGATTTAAATCAACTTTTCTTGCATCTGTATTTTCTAATTCATATTCATTATCTTCATATTTAGGAGTTATTTCTACAGCTTTATCACCTATATGAAGATATTTTTCTTCCCCTTCTTTCTTTCCAATCTTCCATATTTCTTCTTCTTTTAAAGTCTTATCTTCAGATCTATACTTAATAGTTAGTTTTGCTGGATCAATTACTTGATACTTAGATTCTTTCAAATTATTTGGATTATTATAATTATCTGTAAATAAATGAACTACACCATCATACCCTAAATTTTTATGGAAAGCGTTTGGTGCTAGCTCTTTAACGCTCTTTGGAATATTTACATCCTTTAAATGATTTAGTGAAAAGGCATATTCATCTATCTTTTCAACCCCATCTTTAATAGTAATAGAAGTCAAGAAAGTATCATGCCATGTATTTTGAAATGCACTTACTCCTATTTTCTTAACATTACCAGGTATTTTTACTGATGATATCTTATTTCTTGCAAATGCTTTTTTACCTAACTCCGTAACACTTGTAGGAATATTTATTGATTTTAAATTATTATTATTAAATCCAGATAAATATTCTAAAGTAGTAGGCAATGTTACTTGAGCTAATTTATTATCACTAAAAGCCATATCCTCTATTCTAGTAACTCCTTCTGGTATAGTTACACTAACTAAATTATTATAACCAAAAGCTACTGGTATTGTTTTTAACTCCTTAGAAAGTTTTAAATCTGCTATATCATTTAGAGTAAATGCTCCATTTCCTAATTCTGTAACACTATCTGGTATAGTCAAAGTTTTTAATTTATTGTTATTAAAAGCTAAACCTTTTATGGTAGTTACACTTTCAGGAATATTAATATCTGTTAAACAATTATTACGGAAAGCTTCTTTTCCTATTATTTTAACAGTATCTGGTATAATAACAGAATTTATTCCTATTTTAGGATCTTGTTTAGCTTTATCTTTATCTTTAAAACTTTCATTAGAATCGCCTTTTATTTCAAATTCACTACAAAAGGCTTCATCTGCTATTTCATTTATTTTTTCTCCAAACTGATTTGTCTTAGGTAAGATTAAGTCCTTGTTGTTTTTAAACTTCTCTTTTCCACTTTCAGCAAAACCAGTTATAGCTGTCCCCTTAAAAGTAAAGTCCTTTACTTCCCATTCTTTATTCTCTACACCTTTAGGTGTTACTGTCACTTTTAACGTTACTTTTAAATCAGTTTCTGGATTTGATTGAAGTACTCCTTCTGGTAATTTTAAAATTCCTGTAGCAGTATAATCTGCTGCAATATTTCCATTATATTTTAGAATTGACCAGTTTATATCTATATTATGTTCTTTATCTTTAGAATCCACTATTGTAATCTTCTTAGGTAGTTTTGCTTTTACATTAGCCTCAGTAGTTCCAAAATCCACATCTATATTTTTTATTCCTAATGGTTTTATTTGTTTTATAGTAGTTTTAGAACTTTCTTTATTTAAAGCTTCTATGGCATTATTAATACTTTCCACCACTTTATTTACTTCCTCTAAAGTAGCATTAGATTTGTCATTTAATTTATTCCCCTCTTCAATAGCTTCTTTTAATACCTTTACTTTATCTGCTTCTTTACCCTTTGTTTTTATACTCTCTGCTCTTTTAATGGCCTCTATTAGCTTAGAGTAAACTAATTTAATATTTTTATTATTATCAAAGGCATCTTTTCCAATATCTTTCACATTTGATGGAATATTTACTATTTTTAATTGATTGCCACTAAATGCCTTATTCCTGATAAATTCTACAGTTGATGGAATAACTATAGATTCTAGTTTATTCTGCGCAAACGCAGATAATGCTATTTCTGTAACTCCCTCTGATATTACTACAGAGCTTATTTCATTTTTAGAAAAAGCTGATGATGGTATAATAGTTAAATTTTTAGGAATCCTTACTGATGTTAGCTTATTACCCATAAAAGCTATGTTTCCCATGCTTTTTAAAGATTCTGGTAACTCAATAGATGTTAAATTATTCTTAGCAAAGGCTTGCATTTCTATAATTTCTACAGTTTGTGGTATATTTACAGATGTTAATTTTTTATTTGCAAAAGCTCCATTTCCAATAGTAGTAACCTTTTCTCCTTTAATTGTACGTGGAATAGTTATATCTGTTTCAGTTCCAATATATTTAGTAATTCTACCATCTGAGAATTCAAAATTCTCTATACCAACTAAAGTTTCTATAGCATTATCAATTTCTTCAATTGCTTTATTTACCTCATCCAAAGTAGCATTAGGTTTTTTATTCAAATTATTTCCTGCTTCAATAGCTTCTTTTAATAATTTTATCTTTTCTTCTGATTTATCATCTGTTTTTATTTTTTCTCCATATTCAATAACCTCTACTAATTTAGAATAAGTTAACTTAACATTTTCATTTTTAGCAAAAGCATCTTTTCCAATGTTTTTTACACTAGATGGAATAGTTACAGATTTTAATTTATTGCTACTAAAGGCAGTGCCTCCAATACTTTCTACAGTTGATGGAATAATTATAGTTTCTAGACTATTATCCATAAATGCAGCTCTTCCTATTGTTGTAACTCCATCTGGAATTAATACAGAAGTTATTTGATTTTTAGAAAAAGCTCCTGTAGGTATATTAATTAAGTTTTTAGGAATCTTTACTGATGCTAGCTTATTATCCATAAAAGCTATATTCCCCATATCTTTTAAGGATTCAGGTAATTCAATTGATGTTAAATTATTCTTAGCAAATGCTTGCATTCCTATACTTTCTACAGTTTTTGGTATTTTCACAGATGTTAGGTTTTTATTTTTAAAGGCACTATCTTCAATGGCAGTAACTTTTTCTCCCCTAATTGTCTCTGGAATAACTATATCTGTTTCATTTCCTATATATTTAGTAATCTTACCATTAGAAAATTCAAAATCTGTTTTTTCATCAAACTTTATTCTTGCATCCTTTACAGTCTTTTCAACATCGCTAACCCTTTCTTCTAAAGCGGATTTTCCTGATGTTTTATTATTCAAAGAATTTATTGATGCTTTTGCTGTTTCTAATGCTTTTTCTGCATTAATTAAATTATCTTTTAATGCTAAATCCTTCTTAGCTGTTACTTCTGCCAAATAAATTTGCTTTTCTGCTACCAATAAAGCATTAAATATTTCTTTACCATCCGCTGACCAGGTAAGAATTTTATCCCCACCATTTGTTAGTACCTCCCCAGTAGTTGAGCTTTCTAAATAGCTTGAAATAGTTATTATATGTGGTTCATTTTTACCATTTAAATATTCATTTGGTAATACTATTGTAATAGAATCTGTTACTTTATCAGCATCATCAAGTCCTTTTATATTAGGTTTAATTTCTGTTCCTTTTGGAAGAGACATTTTATTTAATTTATAATTTGAAGTATTTAAGACGTTATTAGCCTCACCAGATACTGATATTGGCTTATTAAACTTAATGTATACGTAATCACGTTGTGCATCATCTTTTCCATTTGTTGTGTTAACATCTAAGTCTTCATCTACATCTGCAAAAGACCAAATTATCTCAAATTTATTTTTTTCAGGCTCAGTTGGTTTTGATGGCTTTGATGGTCTTGAAGGTTTTTCTGGGTTTTTTATGTTTTCTTCTTTAACAACTTCCTTAATTTTATTTACTACTTCTTGGGGTATAACAGAATCTCCCCCTACTAATCCAACCTCTGTTTTGTCATTTTTAATAGATTTTATATGATCTATTGCATTCTTAGTTTCTTGTGAATCTTTAGTATGAGTTAAGATTAATTGAGAAGCAGTTCTCCCTGCTAATGCTGAAGCCACTAAAGCATCTGCATAACCATCTCCTGTAGCATTAGCTACATATAGTTTATCTGTATTTAATTTAAAATATTTCATTATATTAAGATTTGTTTCAAATCTGTTGGCTCCACCTGTAACTCTTTCTTTTGCTCCTAATTTATCATAAACTGCCTTTGGAATCACTCCTTCTGTTCCTATTGCAGTTACCTTTGAATTATGTTTTTGTATAAATTTAGATGCTAAATCCGCTGTAGATGGATCTTTCCCTACTATTAATAAGATTTGCCCTTTAGCTGCTGCCACGGGTGCTGCTGATAAGGCATCTGAGAAACCATCTTTACCATTTACAACTAATATTTCATCAGCTTTGACATTATGCTCTTCTACTAAATAATTCGCTATAGCTAGGTTTGTTTCAAATCTATTTTTTCCTCCTAGCTCAGTTAAGGCATAACCTTCTTTTTTTAGATCATCTCTTATGGATTGTGATACAGATGCATTCCCACCTATAACATAAAGATTTTTTGCTTTTAAAGTTTTTAAGGTTTCCTTAGCACTTTTATGTAATTCTCCTGATTTTGTTAATATTATTGGTGCATTTAATTTCTTAGCTAAAACTGATGCACTTAATGAATCCGCATACCCCTCTCCTGAGGCTATTATTACATTTTCAGCCCCCTCTTTCCAGTTAGCTGTTGCTACATTGGCAGCTGTTTCATACCTATCCTTTCCTGGCACCTTATTAACATCCCCTGGTGCTGCCTTAACATTTCCTGATGGAAGCATTGTCAGCACTATACCTAGGGCTGTAGCGCTAGCTAACATTCTTGTTCCTTTCTTATTCATTATTTTACCCCCTTTAAAATATACAAAAATAACTAACATGTCGTTATCTCTTTTTTAATGAGATGCACATGTTAATTTTATTGGAAAAATATTCTCAATTCATGTCTAATTATAGCATATATTGTAATATTTACTACGTTTGCAATTTATTTTATTTTGTTATATATTAACAGTTAACTATAAGAAATGGTAATAGCTATTTATCTTCTTAAACTTAAGTTTATAACTAAATTTAATCATACCTATAAATAAAACTTATGTATTTATATTTAACTATAATAAACAATAATAGAGAGATATAACTTTAGGAGGTTTAATAATGGAAGCTGGAGTAAGAAATAAAATTATAGGAAAAGTAGATGAAATAAAAGCTGACAATGTTATGGCACAAATTAAAATGACTGTTGATGGATGAACTACTTCACCTGTAGTTACGTCTGTAATGACAAAAGAAAGTTTAGAAGATGCGGGATTTAAAGAAGGAGATAAAGTAGAAGCTTTAGTCAAAGCTATTAATGTAGTTTTTGTAAAACAATAAAGATTTATATTTGTTACCTTATTATCTATAATAAATGTTCATTACATGAACATAAAAGACTATTAAATGGATTATTCCATTTAATAGTCTTTTTATATGCTTTATTTTCTGTTTACTCTTTATTTTCATCAGCAGGTTTATCTGGTGCTTCTCGTTTTACATTTATAGTATAATCTAAATCATCTCTTCCTTCTACTGACACATAATACTCTCCTGATTTTAATTCTACTGGATCAAAATCCTTATTAATTTCAAAGCCATAAGACTTAAATCTCTGTATTGGATTATTGTCCTTATCGCATAAATAAATAGTCCACTTTCCATAGCTTTCATCGTGTTTAAAGTTGATTGTTACTTTTGAATCTGAATTTAAATTTATTTTATAATAATCTCTATCATCTCTTGATTGTATATTTCCTATATACTCTTTATTGCACTTTATATAATTAGCATCTTGTATATAATCATTTGGCTCTGACTCATAATTTTCACCTTCAACATTATAAACTAAATTTAGTTCATACTGTAAAGGTTCATCATTCCATTTTTCACACTCTATTTTTACAAAATAAGTGCCTTTAGGAAGTCTTAATTTATTACTATAAGAATTTATATCTTCTCCTCTACTAATAAATTCTGATATTGATTTATTATTTTCATCTAATAAACTAACCTTAAATCCATATCTACCATATTGATTATGTTTTAAATTTATTTTTAAATTTCCTTTTTCATTTAATGTGAATTTATAATAATCTACATCATTATAACTATGAATACTTCCTACAATACTTTTATTAGGTTCTATAGCATTTGCAGTTTTTAGATCATTATTAAATTCCTTTTCAAAGCCTTCTCCCTCTTGAATATATTTTGCTTTGATTGTGTAAGTTCCGTTCATATTAAATGCATGTACCCTAACTATATATTTTCCTTTAGGCAGTCTTATATCATTATAATTATCATGAACACTCTTATTTTTCTTCAAATAATTATAAGATTTTTTTATAATTTCATTACCCTTTCCATCTAAAACAATTAAATCGAAACGAGTAAAATCGTTAAAATCATATTCTATATCTAACTTACCCTCTTCTGGTAAATCAATATGGTAATCTTTAAGATAGGATCTATCCAATCTTTCTGCAACAACTTCTTTAGTATCTGATCTTGTTTCACCAGGCTTAAATGCTCCAAACAAATTACTTAGAGTAGGTTCCTTTACTACTGCTTCTCCTCCAAATATTGTTACATTTTTAAAATTAAATTTATTAGTACTTACAAAAGATTTTGTACTTCTGTTTAAATCATCATTTATTAATATTATTGGAGATTTATTTTTACTAGCTAATACTGAACCAGATAAAGCATCTGCATATCCATCTCCTGATGTAATATATACTTCATCTAAGTTTATCTCGTCTCTAAAATGGTCCAATATAGCTATATTAGTTTGAAATCTGTCCATTCCACTTAATCTAATTGGATTTTTTAATGAATTTTTTATATAATCACTAACTGTAGCAGGTCCTCCTAAAACATAGCTTTTATCATAAGAATTTTTCTTTAAAAACTCCATTGTGTCATTTGTTAATTTGTCACTAGGTGTTAACAAAATAGGCATTTGTTTAGTAGCTGCTATAGGTGCCATAGCCAATGCATCAGCAAAGCCTAATCCATTTGTAACTACTACTCCGTTTTTTACTCCTATTTCTTTTGCAATTTTTAAACTAGTTTTATATCTATCTTCACCATATATTCTATTAACCTTTATTCCTAGATTTTTTAATTCTGTTACTATATCTTCTGAAATTGAACCAGGACCTCCAACTATTATTACCTTTTTAGTTTCCAATTTTTCTAACTGAGCTTTAGCATTATCATTCAACTTATTTTTCCCTGTTAAAATTATAGGTGCATTATATTTTTTAGCTAATGGAGCTGCACTTAAAGCATCTGCAAATCCCTCTCCACTTGCTAGAACAACATACTCTGATGTTTCCCATCCACCACTACATATAGAAGCTGAGGTTTCATATCGACCTTTGCCACATAACCTTTTAAAATTAATCTCATCATCAGCTTTTACCTTATTAGAATTAACAATAAAAATTAAAGTAATGGCTAATAAGGTAAAAAATACTTTGCTTTTTTCTTTAGATTTTACCATATTGTATACCCCCTAAATATTTCATATAATGGTTTACTATACTATATTACCATAATCATGGATAAAAATTCACCCAACCATTGTGAATAAAGTGTAAATAAAACAATTATGGAAGTCATTCTGTTTTTTATACATAACCCTGTCTCTATTTGAATTCTATTATTTAATTATTAGCCTAGAAGTACATGGCTAACATTCTTATAATAAAATACAAACAAAGATAAAAAAGACTATTGAATAGAATAATCCATTCAATAGTCTTTTGATATGACTATTTTATCTTTTCAGTCAGTGATATGATCTGACTATTTTATGAAGTTTATGAGAATTTGATATGATTGGTTTTTGAAATGTATCCGTTCATCATATATCTTAAATATGAGAAGGATAGAATAATCTACCCTTCTCTATATTCTTTTAATTTCTATTTACATTTGGTTCACAACTATCAAAAGTTCTTGGAATATAGTATGAACTTTCTTATGAAGCTATTGTAACTATGATGTTATCTTTTATCGCTTCTTTAGCATTTTTAGTTAATTTTACTTTGAACTTACCAGCATTTACAGTATCTTTTTCTACACTTACTGTAATTGTATTATCAGCGATAGCTGCTTCTACTGCTGCTTTTACTCCAGCTATTTTTGCATCATCTGTATCATCTGTTCCTTTTGCTAACTCATATGAAGCATTAACTGATGAAAGTTTTCCATTTACTGCTGCTTGATCTGCTTCTGCTGCTTCAAGAGCTTCTATAGCTGCTTCTGCATCTTTTAAATTTGCTTCATTATCTACTAATTTCTTTTGATCTTCTGTTAACGCATTATAATTTTTTCTTGCAGTTTCTATTGCTGTTTTATTTTCTAATTTTACTTCACCTTTAGCTGGTAATTTAGCTATTTCTTCTTGTACTTTATCTGCTGCTGCTTTATCTGCTACGCCTTGATCTGCCTTCTTTATATTATCAAATATTGTTGAATCTTTTTCTGATTTAGTTATAGTTTGAGCTTTTGTTGCATCAGCTTCATTTCCTTCTAAATCAGCTATATTTATTCCATCTTCATTATAATTATCTGCTGTTTGATAATCTTCGTTATCTGTTAATCTTATTGTAGTATTTGTAACATCTATATTAATCTCTTTATCTAATACTATAACTGCTTCATCTTTATTGTCTGTAAATTTACCTATACTTACAGATTTAACTTTCATATATGATCCATTAGATCTTATTTCAAAGTCATTACCTATACCTTTTTCCTCTGCCTTTTTAATATCTTCTTTTAAATCTTCATCAAATGTAACTTTTATTACATTAGTCTTTGTATCATTGCTATTAGCTTTAACAAATTCTACATCATCTATTGCTGGCGCTTTATCATCTTTTAAAGTTAAATCCATAATTACATTTTTCTTTTCACTAGCATTATTAGCTACTACTTTGCCACCATCAGTTTTTATTTGATTACTTAATTCAAACTTGCATAATCCATTATGCTCAATCTTTCCTTTTGGAAGTTCGATTAAAACTATTTTTTTGTCACTGTCTTCAAATCTTACTGTAAGATCTTTATTGTCTTTTCCATATTTTTCAGTTAAAGATTTTCCGTCTATAAGATAATTAGATGGGTTTAATGCATTTCCATCCATTTTTTCTGGATAAGTTATAGTAATTTCATTTTTATCAGGTTTTGCAACACTTACATTGCTTGAATTTACTGTTACAACTTCATTACTTGATCCATCATAAATAACTTTAGTAGTCAATTCTTTGTTTTCTTTTTCAGTTCCTACACTCTTAACTGCACCTTTTTTGAATTCTATTTTATAAGTTCCAGCATCTAATGAATCTTTCATTTCAATTAATAATTTTTTAGCATCTACTTTATCTATAGCTACACTTTTAGCCTCTAGTTTCACACCATCTTCATCAGTTACAATAATTTTTTCTAGTTTTGCACTGTCTTTTAATAATTGTTTATCAAATACTATTGATAAAGTCTTTCCATCCACTACTGTGTTAGATGATTCTGATAATACATTTGGTCCAAAATCTTTGTTTAATTTAACAGTAGAACTATATTCTTTTCCTGCTACTCCGTTTTCGCCCATGAAATCTTTAACTGTAACATTTAATGTTACACTATCTTCTCCTTCTTCAAATAGAGGATTTGTTTCACCTATTGCATCTGGAGCTATTGTTACTTCATAAGTATAATCTTCATCATCTACTGGAGTTACTGTATATTTAGGTTCTGGTAATTTATATCCATTTTTCTTTATTTCTACATTATTCTTTGATAAAGCTTGAACTGTAGTGTTTAACTTAATTCTAAATGTATTTGATTTATCATTTTTAACTTCTAATTTTTCAACCACTGGTGTTGAATTATTTTCTGTTGCTGTATATTCACAGTTAATTACATCAACTTTATTATCTGCAAAATCCTTAGCATTGTATATTACAACTTGATGTTTTCCTACTTTTTTAGCATCATTATCTAAATTAGTAAGTTTAACTTCATAGTTTCCAGGTTCACTCTTTAATTGTCCAGGCATTTTAGATAAATCTATATCAGCAGGTTTTATTTCTTTTCCATCTATTTTAACAGTTAAATCTGATGCATTGCCTTTTATTGGTTCATTGAAAGTAAGTTTGACATCTGATGCTCCTGTGTATTCTGTTTTTAATACTTTAGGATCTTCATTGTCTTGGAACATTACAAAGTCGCCTTCATAATCTTTCATTTTTTTGTAATTAGTATCAACTACATTTTTAACATTTACTTTATATTTTGTACCTGTTACAAATGTAGCATCAATATCATTTATTCTTAAAACTACAGATTTGTTATCATCTTGTAATTTTGCTGTAAATTTTTTATCGAAATCTACTCCATCTGCATTTCCAACTTTTTTATATAAATTATAATTTGATTCATTTTCAGCTGAATCTTTATTTACTTCTCTATTAAATACTACTTTAATTTCTTTAGCATTAATAGCTTCTGATGATTCAACTTTAACTTCTAATTTAGCTTCTGCATCAGCTATTGCTTTGTCTTTAGCAGCTATTCTAGCTTCGAAAGCTGATTTTTTAGTTGCATCTTTAACGTTGTTTACTGCTTTAACAGCATCTACTTTTAAAGCTTTTGCAGCTGTTATTTCTTGAGCTGTTCCTATTTTTGCATCTTCATAAGCTTTAACAGCTTTTTCTGCTGCTGATAATTCTGGGTTAACAGCATTTTCTATTTCATTAACTATTTCATCTGGCATAACACCTTTTCCACCTACTGTAGAAACTTCTGTTTTGTCAGTTTTGTTATCTTGTATATATTTTATTGCATTCTTAGTTCCTTGAGCATCTTTAGTGTCAATTAGAACTAATGGTGCACCATTTTTTCCTGCTAATGCTGAAGCTACTAAAGCATCTGCATAACCTTTTTGTCCATCAGTTGCGTTAGCTACATATATGTTATCAGCATTTAATTTGAAGTGTTCCATTATTTTAAGGTTAGTGTCAAATCTATCTGCACCACCATTAACTCTTTCACTTGCTCCTAATTTATTGTAAACTGCTGCTGGAACAACTCCTTCTGTTCCTATTACAGTTACTTTTGAATTGTGTTTTTTTACAAAGTCAGCTGCTAAATCTGCTGTAGAAGCATCTTTTCCTACTATTAATAGAACTTGTTCTTTAGCTGCTGCTACTGGTGCTGCTGATAAAGCATCTGAGAAACCATCTTTTCCATTAACAACCATAACATTTTCAGCTTTTACGCCTAACTTGTCTACTAAGTGATTAGCTACAGCTATGTTAGTTTCAAATCTAGTTTGTCCGCCTAATTCAGTTACTGTATATTGTTTTTTAAGTCCATCTCTTACTGATTGTGCTACAGATGCGTTTCCACCTATAACATAAACATTTTTTGGTTTTAATGTTTCTAATGCACTTTTAGCATTTGAATTTAATTCTCCTGCTGTAGTTAATATTATTGGTGCATTTAATTTTTTAGCTAATACAGATGCACTTAATGAATCTGCATAACCATTTCCTGAAGCTATTATTACATTTTCAGCTCCATCTTTCCAATTAGTTTTTGCTACGTTTGCAGCTGTTTCATATCTGTCATTTCCTTGTACCTTATTAACATCTCCTGGTGCTGCTTTAACATTTCCTGTTGTAACAGTTGCTAAAACTAGTCCAACAACTGTAGCACTTGCTAGTGCTCTTGTACCTTTCTTATTCATGTGCTTATACCTCCTTAAATGTGTAAACATTAATTAATAAAATAAATAACATTACTATTGTTGCATTTTGCTTTAAATAGTATGTTAACTTTTCCTTAATATATATATTTTTCTTTAATAGTGTTATTTAATCAATTTTTACATAACATATGTTATCTTTAGTTTATTTTCCTAAACAGGATTTTTTAAGTCATTTTTAATTATAACACAGGCTTGTAACATTTTCTATAAGTAATATTTATTTCATTAAATAATATTTTTTACAAAATATGATTTAATATTACAT
>OGSC01000633.1_pt1 | contig 13147 bp, 8 predicted proteins | sample 1573751 | NCBI WGS metagenome assembly OGSC01 (sample SAMN03295840, study PRJEB24534) | human gut metagenome | isolation source: fecal sample 8 from infant 5 | host: Homo sapiens | place: USA: Pittsburgh, PA | collected 2014-07
TAATTGCTCTATGCTTTTTATATTTTCTCCATTTATATAACAATTTTTAAAAATATAATCATATTTGCTATTAAAAACTTTAAATATTTTGCTAACTTTCTTTTTTCCCCTAATTTTTGAATATACTCTTTTATAATCCTTTATAAAAACATCCATATCTTTTATTTCTTTTATCTCTATAGAATATTGGTTTATATTTCTTCTTATTTCTATTAATTTCTCTTTAGAACTATTTAAATTAAGTAAAAAATTATTTATTGAATCTCTAAAAATTTCGCTTGAATAATATAGTTTAAACATTTTTCCTAGGATAGGTTCTTGTATTATACTCTTCATTTTTTCAAGGCAATTGTATAAAAAATCTAACAAAATATCATAATTGCATTTACATTCTGCAGGTATATACCATCCCTTTATTTTATTTTTATAGAAATTTAAATTACTTTCTAAATATATCATTCTATCTAACTTATTTTCTACTTCCTTATATGATGGAATCTTATTACATATAAAAATCAACTCATTAATATTCTCTATATATTCTTTCCCGTTGTTTTTTAATACTGATATTAATTTATTAAATTGTTCTTCATTAACAGGTTTTATATCTTCATACCTTATATTATCTTTTATCCAGCCATATTTATATTGGTTTTCATTTAACCATGATCCTATATGAATTAATTTATAATAGTTTCCTTTGCAATGTATTTTTTTATTTTCCATAAATTCAATTTCTTTTAATTTATTATATAGAACCTGCTGATTTTTCTTACATTCCTTTCTTTCATTATTTAAAATATATATATCATCTATTATCTCACTTGGATTTTTGCATAAATTATCAGATATATTTTTAATACATTGTTCTAATTCATACTCTCCATTACTATCATCTAATAAATTTACGCATAAGGGTTTTATATCTTCAGGTATTTTATTTATTAATACTCTTAATGCCCTACTGGTTTCACTAGTAACCAATACCTTTTTACCATGAGCTAAAAAATGGCATATAAGATTTGCTATAGTATGACTTTTTCCTGTCCCTGGCGGTCCTTGAACTAATATAGCTTCATTTTCACAAATTTTCTTTGCTATGGAAATTTGCTCCTCATTAGCCTCTAAAGGAAATAATATATCATCTTTACATTCCTTCCATTGATTTTTATGAATACAATCATCTTCTATTTCCTTTTCCTCTACTAAAGCTTCAATAGTTTTAGGTATATCATAGCCATTATCTATTTCTTCTACCATTGATTCAATTTCTTTACTCCATAAACTATTATCCCTTTTTCTTATTATAAGTATAGGACAATTATATATAATAGGTTTTTCTGTTAGTTGTACTCTATTTAAATCCCCTATGTCTTTAAATACTATTTCCGAATCATCATTTAATAATAATTGTATTTTATTTTTTATATTATCATAATCCATTATATCTATTTTTTCTTTTTCCAAACTATTTTTTTGAGACATTATTTTTTTAAACAAATTTTTATTTAAAAAATCACAAATCTCTATTTCTAATTTTATTTTACTAGGAATTTTTAAACTTAATATATTTTCCTTATCTATAAGATCTACTTTAACCTTTGAAGTTATCATAGGATGAATTATATTTTTATTTGTTTTCAATCCTAATATAGCTTGTCCTAATATTATTTCATTTTCATTCTCTCCATCTAGGTATTGTTTATAAATCTCATCATATATTTTCCCAGCTTCCCTGGATATTTTTATATTTACATTATCCTCCTTATCTCTACTTACATTACAATAATTATTTTTAAGTATATCTTTTTTAGTATATAGGGCTTCATATGTTCTAACATCACTTGAGCATTTATTCATTTTCTTTATTCTCAAAAGATAATAAAATATATTTTTTATCTTCTCTGAACACTTCATATGTACACCTCCACTAATTTAAAAGAATAATATATTAACTTTTATGTTAAATTATACCATTTATTATTGGTATATTCAAAAAAATCGTAGTACAAATTACTATTAAAAATTCTTTAATTTTGTTGTTTCCTTTAAGCTTTTAACCATTTTGATAAAATAAAAAAAGATGTGCTATTTATCTACACATCTTTTTTATAAAATATATTAATAACTATCTATTTTTTACATGAATCTCTTTCTACTATTTTGTGCTGCAATACATAATCATCCTTCTCTAATTCTTCTTTGTTTATTATTTTTATAAGCATTCTCATTCCCACAGAACCCATATCATACATTGGCTGACCTACAGTTGTTAATTTAGGATAAAAAACATTAGAGGAATATATGTTGTTAAAGCCCATAACATCTATATTATCTGGAACTTTTATATTTTTATCCCTTAATGCATTTATTGCTCCCATAGCTATTTCATCATCAGCACAGAAAATAGCATCTACTTTTTCCTTTTCTATTATTTTATTTATCCCCTCATAACCATCTCTAACTTTCATGCCTCCTAAATAAACCAAGTTTTTATTTTCTTTAATATTATTTTTTCTTAATGCTAATTTATATCCTTCATATCTTAAAGCAGCTGCATTTGCCATATCTTCATGCAATCCTATGTAAGCTATATTATTATTACCTTTATTAATTAAATATTCTGTAGCATCTAAAGATGCTTTTAAATTATCTATAGTTACACTTGGTAGCTTTTCTTCACTATCTTTTGTTTCTACTAAAACCACTGGCAATTGTAAACTTTTAATTAGTTCTAATATATTTTTTTCTAAAGAATTACTCATATATAAAACACCATCTGCCATTTTTTCTCTTAAAACTCTTAGGTATTCCATTTCTTTTTCTGGATCTAAATCTGTATTACACAGCATTATATTGTAATCATATATGTTAGCTACATCTTCAGCTCCCCTTACTATTTCTGGATAAAATTGATTTGATATATCTGGTATTATTATGCCTATAGTTTTAGATTTTTGTGTTTTTAGACTTCTAGCCACTATATTAGGTCTATATCCTAATTTGTCTATTGCATCTAATACCTTCTTTTTAGTATCTTCATTTACAACATCTATATTATTTAATACTCTTGAAACAGTAGCTATAGAAACCTGTGCCTCTTTAGCTACATCTTTAATGGAAATCGCCATTTAAATCACTCCCTATTATTTATTGAAATCTAACATATTTATCTCTATGAAATTTCCTCTTGTTTAGTAGTTTTCCCTTATTATACTTATTATAATAAAAAATGTGCATAGAATAAACAATTTTTATTCTATGCACAAAATTATATGTGCTATTTAACAACTTCCATTGCTATATTGTAATCTTCTCCGTTTATTTTACATTCAATATAATCTCTATTTTCATCATAACTAACTTTTACTGATAAAGTTTCTGCTTTTATTTCATCTTCATATTTTTTAACTATAGCATTTAAAGTATTGTTTCCTGATACATATAAATTAATTTTATCTGCTACTTCAAAGCCACTTTCTTTTCTCATATTTTGAACTTTACTAAGTATTTCTCTTAAGAAACCTTCTTCTTTTAATTCTTCTGTAATATGTGTATCTAATACTACGCCTATTTCTCCTTCGCCAGCAAAAGCAAATCCCTCTAGTCCTTGCATTGTTACAAGTAAATTTTCTGCTGTAAGTTCTATTTGATCTTCAAAACCTTCAACATTTATGAATACGGATTTACCATTGTTTATACTTTGAGCTAATTCCATTTGATTCATAGCACTTATTTCTTTTCTGATAGCAGGTATAAATCTTCCATATTTTTTACCTAGTACAGGTAAATTAGGCTTTATTTCAAAGTTAACATAGTTAGAAAGATCTGCTCCAGATAAAATTTCTTTTGTATTAAGTTCTTCTCTTATTATATCCTCATAGTATTCTGGAAGCTCTCTTGTACTAACTAACATTTTTTGAAGAGGCTGTCTGTTCTTTATATTTACTGAATTTCTAGCACTACGTCCTAACTTAACTATTTTATAAGCTAAGTCCATTTTTTCTTCTAAGTCTTTATCCATAGTACTCTCATTGTAAGATGGCCATTTACATAAATGAATACTTTCTTTTGCATCTTTATTTAAATTTACAACTAAATTTTGATACATTTCTTCTGTAACAAATGGTACAAATGGTGCTGCTACTTTTATTACTGTAGTTAAAACTCTATATAATGTTGTATATGCTCCAATTTTATCATCTGTAAGTTCTGTACTCCAAAATCTTGATCTATTACGTCTTACATACCAATTTGAAAGTTCATCTACAAATTCTTCAAGTTCCAATGCAGCTTGAGTTATTCTATAATTATCTAAATGTTCTTCTACATTCTTAATTAAAGAATTAAGTTTAGATAATATCCATTTATCCATTACATGCTCTGATTTAAATTCCTTATATTCTAATGGATTAAAATTGTCTAGATCTGCATATAAAACATAGAATGAATATACGTTCCATAATGTACTTAAGAATTTCCTTTGAGTTTCTTTTACATCTTCTTCTGAAAATCTTGTTGGTAACCATGGTGCACTAGCTGTGTAAAAATGCCATCTTGTAGCATCTGCTCCTTCATTTTCTAATACATCAAATGGCTCAACTACATTTCCTTTTGATTTTGACATTTTAACTCCATGTTTATCTAGTACGTGGCCTAAAACTATACAGTTTTCATAAGAGCTCTTTCCAAATAATGCTGTAGATATAGCAAGTAATGTATAAAACCATCCCCTAGTTTGGTCTACAGCTTCTGATATAAATTGAGCTGGAAATGTATTTTCAAATACTTCTTTATTTTCAAATGGATAATGATGTTGTGCAAAAGGCATAGAACCTGAATCAAACCAACAGTCTATAACTTCATTTGTTCTAGTCATTTCCTTTCCACAGTGTGGACAATTTAATTTAACTGCATCTATATATGGCTTATGAAGCTCTATATTCTCTGGAACATTTATTCCTTTTTCTTTTAATTCTTTTATGCTTCCTATACATTCTCTGTGACCACATTCACATTCCCATATTGGAAGAGGTGTACCCCAATATCTATCTCTAGAAATACCCCAATCTATTACATTCTCTACGAATTTTCCAAATCTACCTGTTCTTATATTGTCTGGATACCAATGTATAGTATTATTATTTTTCACTAAATCATCTCTTAAAGATGTCATTCTCACAAACCAACTATCCTTTGGATAATATAAGAGTGGCGTATTACATCTCCAACAATGTGGATAAGAATGTGTGAATTTTTCTGATTTATAAAGCATACCATTTTCTTTTAAGTATTCTAATATTTTAGGATCAGCTTTTTTTACAAACATTCCTTTCCAAGGCTCTACTAAATCTACAAATTTACCTTCACTATCAACTAAGTTTATTAAAGGTAAATCGTATTTTTTACCCGTTTTACTATCGTCATCTCCATATGCTGGAGCTGTATGAACTATTCCAGTACCATCTGTAAGAGTTACATAATCCGCATGTACTACATAAAAAGCTTTCTTTTCAGGAACTTCAAATTTAAATAGTTGTTCATATTCAACTCCTACTATTTCTTCCCCTTTAAATTCCTTAACTATCTCATATTCGCCTTCTAATACTTTTTCTAAAAGTTCTTTAGCTAGTATATAGTACTCTCCATTACTTAATATTTCTACATAGTCATAGGATTTATTTATTGCTAAAGCTACATTACTTGGTAATGTCCAAGGAGTTGTAGTCCAAGCAAGAAAATATTTATTTTCTTCTCCTTTAATTCTAAATTTTACAAAAGCTGTTGCCTCTTTTACATCCTTATATCCTTGAGCAACTTCGTGAGAAGATAATGCAGTTCCACATCTTGGACAATATGGTGTTACTCTATGACCCTTATATAAAAGTTCTTTTTTCCACATTTGTTTTAATGCCCACCATACAGATTCTATATAGTTATTATCATAAGTTATATATGGATTATCCATATCCACCCAGAATCCTAATTTTTCAGACATTTGTTTCCAAAGACTTGTATATTTAAATACGCTATCTTTACATTCTGTAACAAATTTTTCTATACCGTATTCCTCTATTTGTGGTTTACCTGAGATACCTAATTTTTTTTCTATTTCAAGTTCTACTGGAAGACCATGTGTGTCCCACCCAGCTTTTCTTAAAACCTTATATCCTTTCATAACCTTATATCTTGGAATAAGGTCTTTCATTACTCTTGTAAGAACGTGTCCTACGTGTGGCTTTCCATTAGCTGTTGGTGGTCCATCATAAAATGTGAAATGTTCCCCATCTTCATTTAAATTAAAACTTTTTTCTATTACGCCTTTATTTTCCCAAAAATTAGCTATATCTTTTTCTCTTTGTACAAAACTTTTATTGGAGTCTATTTTCTTGTACATAACCTTTTTCTCCTTTCTATTCTATAAATAATACTTTTTTATATTAAACAAAAAAACTTCATCCATAATAGGACGAAGTTACATTCGCTATACCACCTATAAAACTTTAAATAATTTTCAAGTACAATATAATCTTAAAATTATATTAGACTCTATTCTTTAACGCAGAAATACGAGAGAACTTACTTGCAAATCTTTCAGCCTCCAGCTCCCAGGGGATTTTCTCTAAATCTATTCTGTAAACTCTCACCAACTGTTTACTCTCTGTAAGAAATCAATCTAAATACTCTTCCTGTTCACCGCTTTTAAGCTATTATAGTATACAAATTTTTTATTGTCAATTACTTTATTTATAAAAAATTAAAAATATTATAATTAATTTTGAATACAATCTATTTATCTACTAAAACTAACTTTAAATATTTTATTTATGTTTAGGAGGTAAAAATGAAAATTAAATGGCTAGGTCATTCTTGTTTTATTTTAGAAAGTAATTCTAAAACAACTATAATAACCGACCCTTACGAGCCTAGTATAGGTATTCATAGGATAAATTATGCTTCAGATATATGCACTATAAGTCATAATCATTTTGACCATAATTTTAAGGGTGATCTAAACAAAAATTGTATAATTTTAGATACTCCCATTCAATATGAACATAAAGATTTGAAAATAAAGGGATTTAAAAGTTATCATGATAAACTAAATGGACTTAAAAGAGGGAATAATATAATATTTAAATTTAATATAGATGGATTCAATATATGCCATTTAGGTGATCTGGGGCACCTATTATCCAAAGACTTTATTTATAGCTTAGGTCCTATAGATCTATTATTAATACCTATTGGAGGAAATTATACACTTAATGGAAAGGAAGCTGCTAAATTATGCAAAAATATAAATAGTCATATAATAATCCCAATGCATTTCGGGTTAGACAATATAAAAATTAAACTAGATGGCCTAGAAGATTTCTTAATTCATATGGATAAAAACTTAGAAATTGGATCTAATATCATAACACTAGAAAATAATATAAAAAATTATAATAACATGGTTTATATACTAAAAACTTAATTTTAACACCTCTAATATAAATCCCATATATAACCTATCTCATTTTACTAAGAAGTTCTCCATCTGGCTACATTAAAAATTTTTTACCTAATGGAGACTCCTTCCTTAACTTCACTATGAGCTCATCACACACTGTAACAAATTAGGCCGAATTTTAATTTCCCCAGATTAAAAACTACTAAAGCTTATTAATAGTTTATTACGTATATTTTTTTATAATTCCTATATTAAAATTAAATCCATCTTAAGAAAACCTGTTTTATAAGAAATTATTTACATAAGCACTACCTTGTGCTACAATATAGTTGCAGTACCTTGTACAGCATAATAGTGAGGTGATTTAAACTTGAATGATAAGTCTCAACTTTTAAGAGGAACCTTAGAAGGATGTATTCTTAAAATAATTAATGATAAAGAAACTTATGGATATGAAATAGCTGAAAATCTTAAATTATATGGATTTAAAAATATAAGTGAGGGCACAATTTATCCACTGCTTATAAGATTAGAAAAAAACAATTTCTTAAACTCTACAAAAAAACCTTCTCCTTATGGTCCTAAAAGAAAATATTATACCCTTTCAGAAAAAGGTGTAGAAGAATTAAATTATTTTTACACTAATTGGTTGGAACTTAAAAATAATGTAGATAAAATATTTTTAGATTATTCAAAGGAGGGAACCGTAAAATGAATAATATTAAAGAATTAGTAAAACTAACTAATAAATTAAGTGAAACTCTAAATGATACAAATGATGAAACTTTTACTAATATAGCTTGTTATTTAAGAGCTAGTTCTTTATCTGAAAGACAATGTGAAGAATCTATACATGAAATATTAGATATGTTTTTAACCGCAGAAAATAATAAAGAATCTATAGAAAATATTATAGGCAATGATCCAAAAGAATTTTGTGATGAAATAATTCAATCTTATGCTACTAAAAAATTTTCTAAAGAAAATGTTATAGTTAACTTAAAAATTATACTTAATAGTTTTTTTATCCTATGGACAATAAATATAGTTTTCGATTATATTCCTAATATGATAAAATCTAAAAGCTTACTTTTAAATTATAATTTTTCTTTACCTTTTATTATAAATACCTTATTAATTACTATTTTATCCTTTGGAATTTTTAACTATATAGGGAAAACTGCCTTTAAACAAGATGACTCTAATTTAAACTTTGATATAAAATTTATTCTATTGTATATTATTTTCATGATTATTAGTGTGCTTATGTGGCGTAAATTCAACAAAATAATTTTATTTACTGCAAAAATACACTATATATTAATTTTTGTAGCAATATCTTATTTAATATTATTTTTATTATCCAAATATACTTATAAGCAAAAATAACTAATATTTCAGAGCAAAGATACCTGAAAAAACACAAAAACTCAATTTTGAATTTTTTCTTCCTAAACCAAGTATATCTTTAAGTTTTCATATAATTTCCCTAATTAAAGGTGATAAATCTTCATTCTCAAATCATCCCGATACCAAAAATTAAAATCAACCATATTATATAGTAATGCTATTTTACAAGATTTCTTATTATCATACTGAAATCATATTATAAAAACAGAAGGTGATTTTATTGAATAATAGATGTAAAACGCTATGTATACCCATTTGTGGTAGATGTACCTGCCCTCGTGGTATAACTGGGCCTACTGGCCCTCAAGGCGTTACTGGCCCTACTGGATTTCAAGGCATAACTGGGCCTACTGGACTTCAAGGTGTTACTGGATCCACCGGACCTCAGGGTGTTACCGGTGCTACTGGACTTCAAGGCATAACTGGTTCTACTGGTCCTCAAGGTATTACTGGCCCCACTGGTCCTCAAGGTATTACTGGCCCCACCGGCCCTCAAGGTGTTACCGGTTCTACTGGACTTCAAGGCATAACTGGGTCTACTGGCCCTCAGGGTATTGCTGGGCCTACTGGCCCCTATTGGCCCTCAAGGCCAAGCAGGAGCCACAGGACTTCAAGGCCCAACTGGACCAGGAGTTACTCCATCATATTTTAACGCTGTCACCAATGGAGGATCACAGGATGTTCCTCCAGAAGGTGAAGTAACATTCATTGTTGCCCTTCAATCTGGTGATTTTAATTTTACACCAAATACTTCTACAATTACAGTAAATACAGCCGGGATTTATCAAATTAACTATGTAGTGACTGTTCGACCAACTGGCGGTCTGATTAATGTTGCGTATGCAGTTGCCATTAACGGAGCAGAGCACCCTCTTTCTTTTTTCGGAATGTATTCTGATGGGTTGAATGACACAGAAAGAGCTGAATTGACTGGCATGTTTCTGGCATCCATTCCAGCAGGAGCAACCGTTACGCTCAAAAATAAATCAACTACTGAAGATACTCTTGCCGGTACAGGTGTAGATAACCAAGCGATAAATAGGTCAGCTATCATCTTGCAAAGAATAGCCTAAATCGTAAGATAGAAAGCTATAACTTGCTTCCTATACTTTTTCCGCTTCACCCGATGCATTTAACAGCTTCTTTAGTATTATTTAAAGATTAATTCTTAAAAACTTTTAAGTTATGCTGTTATGCATAGAAGATATTTTTCTTTGTAAACAATAAAAGGATGTAAAACTTTATTTTAAAGTTTTACATCCTTTTATTAAATGATTATCTAACCTAATATATCTATATATTTTACAAGTCTAAAATAATAACCTCATTTTTATTCAAACTTTTTTTCACATCAATTATTCTTTGATTAAATGATCCTCTATATTTTAAAATTCCATCTTTTTTTGACTCATCATATTTACCATCTACCAAAACATCTACTAAATTCATTAATTTATTTAATTCAGGATTTTGAACCATCTCTTTTTTAATATATTCAAAAGTATACCCTGTATAACACCATATATTTAACCCTAAGTTTTTTATTTTTTCAGCTAAAATCCTTAGTTCTTCTATATGTTCTAGTGGTTCTCCTCCACTAAATGTTATACCCTTTATTAAAGGCATATTGCTTTCTATTCTTTTTAATATATCTTTTAGTGATATATTATCTCCATAACAAAAGGATTGCATTTCCTTGTTTTGGCACCCTTCACAATTATGCTTACAACCTGATACAAATATTACTGATCTTAAGCCTACTCCATTAACTAAGGAATTATCTAAAAAACCTGCTACTTGTAAATATTTATTCTCCATAGTTAAACACCTCAATTATTATACAGTATAGATTCTTCTATGGTTAGAATTATTTGATGTTCTATCAGCTCTTTCTGCTACTTTACCAGAACCAAATCTTTCATCTAAGCTTAAATATCCTGTTACTCTAGATATACCTTGTATATTTGTGCTTCCACAATTATTACAAACTTCTTCTGCTACTCCAAGGTATGTTCCACACTCTCTACAGTATTTTATATGAAAATTTATTCCCATATAAGATATATTAGTATTTCTATATGAATATTGAATTATATCCATAATTACATCTTCTGATGGATAATCATCTAATTCAATGTAACTTATATGTCCACCATTACATATTTTATGATAAGGAGCTTCTATATTTATTTTTTCTTTAATTGATATTGGGAAACCTACTGGTATATGATAGCTATTAGTATAGTAGTTTTTATCTGTAACACCCTTTATTTCTCCGAAAACTTTCTTATCTTGAAGAATAAACTTACCACTTAAACCCTCTGCAGGTGTAGCATAACAACTCCAATTTAATTTATCTATTTCTTTATATTTATCACAGAACTCTCTTATATGAGAAACTATTTTTACTCCTAATTCTTTAGCCTCTTCTGTTTCTCCATGATGATTTCCTATAAGAGCCGTCAATGTTTCTGCAACACCTATAAATCCTATAGCCCAAGATCCTTCTCTTAAAATAGGCTCAATAGAATCATCTGGTGATAAATTTTCTGACCCCTTCATTAAGCCTTCTCCTACAACGAAAGGTAAATCCTTAACTCTTAATTTTTTTAATACACCATATCTATGCAATAAGGATTCTCTTGCTAATTCTAATCTATTATCTAATAGATTAAAAAATTTGTTTAGATCTTTTTTAGCTAATATTCCAACTCTTGGAAGATTTATAGTAGTTGGAGCTATATTACCTCTGCCAGCTGGTCCTTCCTCACCATTTATATTAGAGCATACATAGGTTCTACATCCCATAGTAGCTGGTATTATTCCTTTATCATAATATTCCTTGTTAAAGTCTGAATCCATATTCATAAAGGTAGGATTCATTCTTTTACCTGCTATTCTAGCAGCTAATTTAAATAAGTAATAGTAAGGATCCTTCTCTTCTCTATTTACTCCATCTTTTACTCTAAATATTATATTAGGGAATATTGGTTGTTCACCTTTACCTAATCCCCTTTCATATTCCTTTAGAAATATTTCACATATTAAAGCTGCATCTTTATTTTTAGGTATTCCTATATTTATAGAACTAAAAGGTACTTGGGATCCTGCTCTAGAATGCATAGTATTCAGATTATAAACTATTCCTTGCATAGCTTGATGTATGCGTAGTTTTAATCTATCTTCTACTAATTCATCTATTTTTTCCTCATTTAAGCCTTCTTCTTGTACCCCCAATCCCTTTAAATTTTCCAATATTTCTTTTCTTATTTCAGATCTAGTATTAGGAATAAATAAAGCCATGTCATTATCAAAATTTACATGTGCTTGACCTCCAAACATATCATTCTGAGTAGATTGAAGTAATATACAACTTAATTCTGCGGCACTTTCAATTCTCTTTGGAGCATTAATTGTACCGTAACCTGTATTAAATCCTCTTTGTAATATTTTCCCTGTATCTATATTTAAACAATTTACTGTTAAATTATAACTATCTAAATCGTGATAATATATATCTCCATTTTCATGTAGTTTAGCCAAATGCTTTGGCATAACACCTAAATTATACCATTTATTAGATTCACTAGCTATTCTTAAAAGTTTAGAACTGAAATTATTACCTACATTAGCATTATCTCTATCTGTTTCTACTCCTATTTTTTCTATAGCTGTCATCAATTCAGATTTTATTTCTCTTATTTTTGTTCTCTCTCTTCTATAATTTGAATAGGCATATCCTATTTCTTTAAATCCGCTATCAATTAAAACATGCTCAACTAAATTTTGTATATCTTCTACTGATATTTCCTTTTTATTAGAATCCTCGATCTTTTTTATTACCCTTTGAGTTAAACTTATATTTTCACTTTCCTTCATATCAAAGGCAATTTCTTCTGCTGCACCTTTAATAGCATTTGATATTTTTACAACATCAAACTCTACTTTTCTACCATCTCTTTTCACAACATATAGCATACTATATTCCTCCTACCTACAACATATTGTGTATATGTACTTTGAACATTATACTATCTTAAATTTTTTTCAGCAATTTTATATTTAAATAAATATACCGATTAAGTTTAATTAATGTAATTTATCTAACTTTTATATTAAATTTTATACAATATATATACTTGATATTTATATATATTTATACTCCAATGTAAAATGCTATAAATGCTCGAATTAATATACCTTTTCCTACAAAAAATAACAAGAACATATATTTTATTTTAAAAATACATGTTCTTTTTATATTCCATTATAATATTCTAT
>OGSC01000635.1_pt1 | contig 13093 bp, 9 predicted proteins | sample 1573751 | NCBI WGS metagenome assembly OGSC01 (sample SAMN03295840, study PRJEB24534) | human gut metagenome | isolation source: fecal sample 8 from infant 5 | host: Homo sapiens | place: USA: Pittsburgh, PA | collected 2014-07
AGAAGCAAGATGATGAATGCTGTAGATTCGTATGCTAAAGCTAACCATATTAGCCGTGATGAAGCATTCGGCCAGCTTATGGACAAGTCAGTGAGAGGTGATGTTTCTGGCGAGGCTTATGTAGGAGCCAGAGGTGGTGTTGGATTCGAGCTCTTCGGTAATGGCGGTAAAGCTGAATTCGGTGGGAGGATGTCGGCGAGAGGGACAGCAAGTTCTGGATCTCAGGACAATACTACTGAGTCAGGACGCCAATCTAATGCTGACAATCATGATACCAGCAGTCAGGCAGTTAAAGACTTCAGAGAGTCTTCTGATTACTTCATCAACCAGAAATCAAGCCAGTCTGGAAACATCACTGATAACAATGCATCTTCTCGGGTTGATCAATTTTCTGCCTCTTTGGCCAGTGCGAAAAATAGCTATGACCAGTACACGACGAGCAAAACACGTAGCCATGAGTATAGTGAAATGGCCTCACGAACAGAAAGCATGAGCGGCCAGATGAACGAAAACCTGACTCAACAATTTGCTAATTTCGTACAGAAAAATGCCCCACAAAATGCTGAAGCTATTCTTACTGACACGTCTTCACCTGAAATCGCTGCCCAAAGGGAGCAACTGGCTCGTGAATTTGTGAAACAACAGGTTGAACCTAAAGTCGATGAGGCGTACCAGGAGGGCAGAAGAAACATTGGCGCAAATATGCCATCAGTTTCTGAAGGTAAAGGAAGCGGTACAGTATATGCGGACTACAACTCTCACGGTGATAGTATCGATGAGATGACCAAAAATGCAGGTATCAAAAATGATGTTCACCAATCGGTTGAACACATGTTTAGCGAAAACCAGCAAGCTCATAAGGATAGGCAAGATAGCATACATAAGCAGGAGGATGATGTTCAGAATGAACACACTCGTCTGAAAAACCACCATAATTTGGAAGGAAATAAATTTGAGAAAGAATACAATGACAAAAAGGCTGAACAGAGAGCACTTCCTGGAGCGGATACAAGAGACGAACTCCTAGCTAAGGCCCAGGAATTTGAGCGGAAGCATAAACCCTAACTAAGGGGGAGGAAAGTAAAATATGAAAACGATTGCTTTGCTACTTATTCAGTGTATATCGTGCCTATTAGCAGGATGGCGAGTATCAGAAACTATTTTTATAGTATTAGCATCCGCGATGTGGTTGTTGGTGTTCAAATATGTTTTCATTAAAGTTGGTGCGAAAACAAAACGCCCAGTAGGTGATGTTAGTAATCTTTATCTTGTTCTGGCCGGAGTCTGTTGTATTGTTAATCCCATTGCCTGTTTGATGAGTATTGTTTTATACCCACTTTGGGTTATGAATAAAGCACTAAAGTTTGCATCTGTGAAATTTAGTAATGATAATGAAAGTGCATTCGAAAATGGGACCGGCAGGAATTATGTCGGGAGAACGCAATCATTGACGACCTTACCATACAAGGAAATGTTCTCCGAGCGAGAGTTTATGAGTTATCAGCTTGAGCATTGTTCTGACGGTTCAGTCAACCTCGACCAACCTAATAGTACATGTAGCAGTGCTATGGGGTCATATGGAAATGAGATATCTATAAGTACTCATGATATTAATCCTGCGAGTGGGCTTCCTATGATTGAAAATGTAGACGTTGCAGGAAACGTGTATGGTATAGATCGGAATCATTAACAAATGATACAGGGCTGGTTAAGCCGGGGTTATGAAGGCGCAGTGACAGGCGCCGCGCTTGGGGCAGGAATTACCGCTTACAACTCCAGTTCTGCAGGGGCGACTCTGGGAGTAGGACTTGCAGCCGGTCTGGTGGGGATGGCCGCTGATGCGATGGTGGAAGATGTGAACTACACCATGATCACCGATGTTCAGATCGCGGAAAGAACCAAAACACAGGTTCAGACTGATAACGTGGCCGTATTACGTCAGGGAACATCTGGCGCAAAAGTGCAGACAAGTACTGAAACGGGTAATCAGCATAAATACCAGACTCGCGTCGTCTCTAACGCGAATAAAGTTAACCTCAAGTTCCCTGAAGCCCAGCCTGTTCTTGAAGACCAGCTGGCAAAATCGATCGCTAATATCCTGTAAACGTTCTATTCCACGGCCCGGGTACTCCGGACCAGACTGGCATCACCTTTCCGGCGTGTCAGAATTCATTCGTCAAATAATCAGTTAATTCTACATCTAAACGGTGAACAGTTGCGCAATTTATTTGTGCATCTGTGAGGCGTTGCCGCCTTCGGCGGAGTCTTTTCGTCTTTATTTGAACAGAGGTTATTTATGACAATATCTGTGCCTGTCAGGTCTCTTGATACACATGAACTGATGCCTGGCGATATTTACCCACATCCTGCAGCGGGGGGAATTGATTCCCTGTCACATCGCGAGGTCTGTTCTCTCTTCAGTGACCACATCATGTATATCTGCAGCGCGTTAGTTATTCTTCTGCTTGTTTTCATCGCAGGTGTCTTTTTCCGAAAAATAATGACGTCTTCCGTGGAGCGTAAGCGAAACACGGCGTCAGTTATTTCCGATGCAAAGCCAGAAGTACAGAGCAAACCGGAATACTTCCATCTTTCCATATGTGTGGAAGGCCCGGCCAGCACGGATGACTCCGCCTTGTCCTCTCTTGCCTCCCGTGTTGTCCGCGAAGCAGAAAATCTGTATATCCCCGGCGTCAATCGCCGCGACAGCGCTGACGACGTGTTTGCCTGGTCCGTGCAGACTCAGTTTCCTTCTGACAGGCTCTTCGGCACACGGATTTTCCCGTCAACCGGCTGGTTTGAACGTCCGGATATGATTAAACATCCGGTGAAATGCTACTGCGTCTGCCTGCAGTACACGACTGAAACATTGCCATCCACACTGTATGCCCTGGTCGATGAGGCCGGACGGCAGGTGGCGAAGTCGTATATTAAAGGCGGGCACTGCCCTGGCTCAGAGGGCTATACCTTCTGGATAACCTCTTAATAGCAGCCAGTATCCGGCCTGGCCATCAATGGATCCGGGCATGACTGTAATCCTGTTTTCTGTGCCGGTGTATTTCCTCTGATTAATTTGTCCTTCCGACCCTAATACTTTACTGACGGATTAGTGCCATGAGTTTCAATGCCAAAGATATGACGCAGGGCGGTCAGATCGCCAATATGCGCTTTCGCATGTTTGGTCAGATTGCCAATATTATTTTCTACGTGCTGTTTATTTTATTCTGGGTGCTGTGCGGGCTGATGCTGATGTACCGGCTCAGCTGGCAAACCTTTGTGAACGGCTGCGTATACTGGTGGTGTACGACGCTGGGTCCGATGCGCGATATTATTCGCTCCCAGCCGGTATACACCATTCAGTATTACGGCCAGTCGCTGGAATATACCTCAGAACAAATCCTGGCCGATAAATATACTATCTGGTGCGGAGAGCAGCTGTGGACTGGTTTCGCCTTTGCTGCCGTGGTTTCTCTTGTTATCTGTATCGTGACGTTCTTCATCGCCAGCTGGGTGCTGGGCCGCCAGGGGAAACAGCAGAGTGAGGATGAGAATACCGGCGGGCGCCAGCTTTCCCATAAGCCTAAAGAAGGGGCCCGCCAGATGATGGTATGGCCTCTGATATTAAAATTGGCGATCTGCCTATTCTTAAAAACTCCGAAATCCAGAACTTCTGCCTCCACGGTACCGTGGGTTCCGGTAAATCAGAAGTGATCCGCCGGCTACTGAATTATGTCCGTGCCCGGGGCGATATGGCCATCATTTACGATCGCTCCTGTGAGTTCGTAAAAAGCTATTACGACCCGTCACTGGATAAAATCCTCAACCCGCTGGACTCGCGCTGCGCGGCCTGGGATTTGTGGAAAGAGTGCCTGACGCTGCCGGACTTCGACAACATCTCCAACACCCTTATCCCGATGGGCACCAAAGAAGACCCGTTCTGGCAGGGCTCCGGTCGCACTATCTTTGCCGAAGGCGCGTATCTGATGCGCGAAGACGACGATCGGAGCTACGAGAAGCTGGTCGATACCATGCTGTCCATTAAGATCGACAAGCTGCGCGCCTATCTGCAGAACACGCCGGCAGCGAACCTGGTTGAAGAGAAAATTGAGAAAACCGCCATCTCCATTCGAGCTGTGCTGACCAACTACGTCAAGGCTATTCGCTACCTGCAGGGCATTGAGAAGAACGGCGAGCCGTTCACTATCCGGGACTGGATGCGCGGCGTCCGTGAGGACCGACCCAATGGCTGGTTGTTTATTTGCTCAAACGCTGACACCCATGCCTCCCTGAAGCCGGTTATCTCGATGTGGCTGTCGATTGCCATCCGCGGCCTCCTGGCGATGGGCGAGAACCGTAACCGGCGTGTGTGGATCTTCGCTGACGAACTTCCCACGCTGCACAAGCTGCCGGACCTGGTCGAAATCCTCCCGGAGGCGCGTAAATTTGGTGGTTGTTATGTGTTCGGTATTCAGTCCTATGCCCAGCTTGAAGATATCTATGGCGTTAAGCCTGCCGCCACGCTCTTTGACGTGATGAACACCCGGGCCTTCTTCCGCTCCCCGAGTAAAGAGATTGCGGAGTTTGCTGCCGGTGAAATTGGTGAGAAGGAAATTCTCAAAGCCAGCGAACAGTACTCTTACGGTGCTGACCCGGTGCGTGATGGGGTGTCGACCGGGAAAGAAAAAGAGCGGGAAACGCTGGTCAGTTACTCCGATATTCAGACGCTACCGGACCTGTCCTCCTATGTCACGCTGCCCGGGCCGTATCCGGCCGTGAAACTCGCCCTCAAATACAAACCGCGTCCGAAAATTGCCGAAGGATTTATTCCTCGCACTCTCGATGCGCGGGTGGATGCGCGGCTCAGTGCGCTGCTTGAAGCGCGGGAAGCTGAAGGCAGTCTTGCCAGGGCGCTTTTCACGCCGGATGCCCCGGCATCCGGGCCAGATGATGCCGGCAGTCACGCCGGTGAACAGCCTGAGCCGGTCAGTCAGCCTGCGCCAGCAGTAATGACGGTAACTCCTGCACCGGTAAAATCGCCGCCGACAACAAAGCGTCCGGCAGCGGAACCCTCCGCCAGGACAGCTGAGCCTCCCGTCCTGCGGGTCACGACCGTACCGTTGATCAAACCAAAAGCAGCCGCAGCGGCCGGAACTGCCGCAACAGCATCCTCTGCCGGTACCCCTGCTGCAGCGGCAGGCGGGACAGAACAGGTACTGGCGCAGCAGTCCGCAGAACAGGGGCAGGCCATGCTGCCGGCCGGTATGAACGAGGACGGTGTGATTGAAGACATGCAGGCGTATGACGCCTGGGCTGATGAGCAGACGCAGCGGGATATGCAGCGGCGTGAAGAGGTCAATATCAACCACAGCCACCGCCACGATGAGCAGGATGATCTCGAAATTGGGGGGAATTTCTGATGCTCAGTTTCAGCCAGGTTAAATCGGCGGGTAGTGCCGGTAACTACTACACAGAGAAAGACAACTACTACGTTATCGGGAGCATGGAGGAGCGCTGGCAGGGTAAAGGCGCAGAAGCGCTGGGGCTTGAAGGAAAGGTAGACAAGCAGATCTTCACGGAGCTACTGCAGGGAAAGCTACCTGATGGCAGCGACCTGACCCGGATTCAGGATGGCGTGAATAAGCACAGGCCCGGCTACGATCTGACGTTCTCAGCACCGAAGAGTGTATCGATGCTGGCTATGCTGGGTGGTGATAAGCGTCTTATCGACGCTCATAATCGCGCGGTGACAGTGGCTCTTAATCAGGTGGAGTCCCTGGCCAGCACGCGGGTGCAGAAAGACGGCGTTTCTGAAACAGTCCTGACCGGGTATCTGATTATTGCCCGCTTTAACCACGATACATCGCGCGCTCAGGACCCACAGATACACACGCACAGCGTGGTTATCAATGCGACACAGAACGGCGATAAATGGCAGACGCTGGCCAGCGATACCGTCGGTAAAACCGGGTTTTCCGAAAACATACTGGCCAACCGCATCGCTTTCGGAAAGATATACCAGAACACTCTCAGGGCCGATGTTGAGTCTCTGGGTTACAGGACAGTGGATGCGGGTAAGAACGGTATGTGGGAGATGGAGGGCGTGCCGGTTGAGTCGTTTTCCACCCGCAGTCAGGAACTCAGGGAGGCCGCCGGACCCGATGCCTCCCTGAAGTCACGGGATGTGGCCGCGCTCGATACCCGCAAGTCGAAAGAAGCCATCGATCCGGCAGAGAAGATGGTGGAGTGGATGAACACGCTGAAGGAGACCGGGTTTGACATCCGGGGGTACCGTGAGGCCGCCGATGCGCGAGCCGCAGAGCTGGCCCGTGCACCTGCCGCGCCGGTGAACACTGACGGTCCGGATATCACGGATGTGGTGACGAAAGCGATTGCCGGTCTCAGCGACCGCAAGGTGCAGTTCACGTATGCCGACCTGCTGGCACGCACGGTCGGCCAGCTGGAGGCGAAGGACGGTGTGTTTGAGCTGGCGAGAAAGGGCATCGATGCTGCCATTGAACGGGAGCAGCTTATCCCTCTCGATCGCGAGAAAGGCCTGTTCACCTCAAACATCCACGTTCTCGATGAACTCGCCGTCAAAGCCCTGAGTCAGGAGGTGCAGCGCCAGAATCATGTCTCCGTCACGCCTGATGCGTCTGTGGTGCGCCAGGTCCCTTTCAGCGATGCCGTCAGTGTGCTGGCGCAGGATCGCCCGGTAATGGGTATCGTTTCCGGTCAGGGTGGTGCAACCGGCCAGCGGGAGCGGGTGGCCGAGTTAACCCTGATGGCCCGGGAGCAGGGGCGTGACGTCCATATCCTGGCTGCCGATAACCGCTCACGTGATTTTCTCGCCGGTGATGTGCGTCTGGCCGGGGAAACGGTGACCGGTAAATCCGCCCTGCAGGACGGGACGGCGTTTATTCCGGGCGGAACACTCATCGTGGATCAGGCGGAGAAGCTGAGCCTGAAGGAAACGATTTCCCTGCTCGATGGCGCGATGCGCCATAACGTGCAGGTCCTGCTCTCCGACGGCGGGAAGCGCAGCGGGACCGGCAGTGCGCTGACGGTGCTGAAGGACAGCGGCGTGAATACGTATCGCTGGCAGGGGGGCCATCAGACCACAGCCGACATCATCAGTGAACCGGATAAAGGAGCACGCTACAGCCGGCTGGCACAGGAGTTTGCCGTCAGCGTGCGTGAAGGACAGGAAAGCGTGGCCCAAATCAGCGGGACGCGTGAACAGAGCGTACTCAACGGCCTCATCCGAGACTCCCTCAGACAGGAGGGGGTGCTGGGTGAGAAAGACACGACCATTACAGCCCTGACGCCGGTGTGGCTGGACAGCAAAAGCCGGGGCGTGCGGGATTATTACCGGGAGGGGATGGTGATGGAACGCTGGGATCCGGAGACCCGGACGCACGATCGCTTTGTCATTGACCGGGTGACCGCGAGCAGCAATATGCTGACCCTGAAAGACCGGGAAGGGGACCGTCTTGATCTGAAGGTTTCCGCGGTCGACAGCCAGTGGACGCTGTTCCGGGCAGATACACTGCCGGTGGCAGAGGGGGAACGTCTGGCGGTGCTCGGGAAGATACCGGACACACGCCTTAAGGGCGGGGAGAGCGTCACAGTGATGAAAGTGGAGGACGGGCAGCTGACGGTACAGCGGCCGGGGCAGAAAACCACGCAGACCCTGGCCGTGGGCGCGGGCGTGTTTGACGGTATTAAAATCGGCCACGGCTGGGTGGAAAGTCCCGGCAGGTCGGTTAGCGAGACGGCAACGGTCTTTGCGTCGGTGACGCAGCGTGAGCTGGATAACGCCACCCTCAACCAGCTGGCACAGAGCGGAAGTCACCTCCGGCTGTGCTCGGCGCAGGATGCGGCGCGCACGACGGAGAAGCTGTCGCGGCATACCGCGTTTAGCGTGGTCTCAGAGCAGCTGAAGTCCCGATCCGGCGAGACGGATCTGGATGCGGCCATTGCGCAGCAGAAGGCCGGGCTGCATACCCCGGCAGAACAGGCCATTCACCTGGCCATCCCGCTGCTTGAGAGCCAGGACCTGACCTTCTCCCGGCCCCAGCTGCTGGCGACGGCAATGGAAACCGGGGGCGGGAAGGTTTCGATGGCGGACATCGACACGACCATCCAGGCACAAATCAGGTCGGGGCAGTTGCTGAATGTACCGGTGGCACCCGGGCGTGGCAATGACCTGCTGATATCCCGTCAGGCCTGGGACGCCGAGAAAAGCATCCTGACCCGGGTGCTGGAAGGTAAAGACGCGGTGGCCCCCCTGATGGACCGCGTGCCGGACAGTCTGATGACGGAACTGACCGCCGGACAGCGGGCGGCGACCCGGATGATTCTGGAGAGCACGGACCGGTTCACGGTGGTTCAGGGGTATGCCGGGGTGGGGAAAACCACCCAGTTCCGGGCAGTCATGAGTGCCATCAGTCTGCTGCCGGAAGAGACCCGCCCGCGCGTCATCGGTCTGGCGCCGACGCATCGCGCGGTCGGGGAAATGCAGAGTGCTGGCGTGGATGCGCGCACGACGGCGTCGTTCCTCCACGACACGCAGCTGCTGCAGCGCAATGGGCAGACACCCGATTTCAGCAACACCCTGTTCCTGCTCGACGAGAGCTCGATGGTGGGGCTGGCCGATATGGCAAAAGCCCACTCCCTCATCGTCGCCGGCGGTGGACGGGCGGTGTCCAGCGGGGATAACGACCAGCTGCAGCCCATCGCGCCGGGCCAGCCGTTCAGGCTGATGCAGCAGCGCAGCGCCGCCGACGTTGCCATCATGAAAGAGATTGTGCGCCAGGTACCTGAGCTGCGACCGGCGGTCTACAGCCTGATTGAGCGGGATGTGCACCGCGCCCTGACCACCATTGAGCAGGTCACGCCGGAGCAGGTGCCGAGAAAAGAAGGCGCCTGGGCGCCGGGCAGTTCTGTGGTGGAATTCACGCCAAAGCAGGAAAAGGCGATAGAAAAGGCGCTGAGCGAGGGGAAAACCCTGCCGGAAGGTCAGCCCGCGTCGCTCTACGAGGCGCTGGTGAAGGACTATACCGGACGGACCCCGGAGGCACAGTCGCAGACGCTGGTGATCACCCATCTGAATAAGGACCGGCGGGCGCTGAACAGTCTGATCCATGACGCACGGCGGGAGAACGGGGAAACCGGCAAAGAGGAAATCACCCTGCCGGTGCTGGTCACGAGTAACATCCGTGACGGTGAACTGCGCAAACTGTCGACCTGGACGGCTCACAAGGAGGCGGTGGCGCTGGTTGATAACGTATACCACCGTATCAGCAAAGTGGATAAGGATAATCAGTTGATCACTCTGACTGACAGTGAAGGAAAGGAGCGATTTATCTCACCCCGGGAGGCATCGGCAGAAGGCGTCACGCTCTATCGTCAGGAAAAGATAACCGTGTCTCAGGGGGACCGAATGCGCTTCAGCAAAAGTGACCCGGAGCGCGGCTATGTGGCCAACAGTATCTGGGAAGTGCAGTCTGTTTCGGGTGACAGTGTCACGCTGTCTGATGGCAAACTCACCCGTACGCTGACCCCGAAGGCGGAGCAGGCACAGCAGCATATCGACCTCGCCTACGCCATCACCGCCCACGGCGCCCAGGGGGCCAGCGAACCGTATGCCATCGCGCTGGAAGGGGTGGCCGGTGGTCGGGAACAGATGGCCAGCTTTGAGTCTGCCTATGTGGCTTTATCCCGCATGAAACAGCATGTTCAGGTCTACACCGACAACCGTGAGGGCTGGATAAAGGCCATCAAGAATTCACCTGAGAAAGCGACGGCGCACGATATTCTTGAACCCCGTAACGACCGGGCGGTGAAAACAGCCGATCTGCTGTTCGGGCGGGCAAGGCCACTGGATGAAACCGCCGCGGGCCGGGCAGCCCTGCAGCAGTCCGGTCTGGCACAGGGAAGTTCACCAGGAAAATTCATTTCTCCGGGGAAAAAGTACCCTCAGCCGCATGTGGCGCTGCCGGCATTTGATAAAAACGGGAAAGCCGCCGGTATCTGGCTCAGCCCACTGACCGATCGGGACGGACGGCTGGAGGCTATAGGCGGAGAGGGACGGATTATGGGCAATGAAGACGCCCGGTTCGTGGCGCTGCAGAACAGCCGCAACGGAGAAAGCCTGCTGGCCGGGAATATGGGGGAGGGCGTCAGAATGGCCCGCGACAATCCCGATACCGGGGTGGTGGTGCGGCTGGCCGGTGATGACCGCCCCTGGAACCCCGGGGCCATGACCGGTGGGCGGGTATGGGCTGAACCGGCGCCGGTGGCTCCGGTACCGCAGGCCGGGGCTGACATTATCCTCCCGCCAGAGGTACTGGCACAGCGGGCGGCAGAAGAACAGCAGCGCCGGGAAATGGAAAAACAGGCGGAACAGACTGCCCGGGAAGTGGCCGGGGAGGCGCGTAAAGCCGGCGAGCCGGCGGACCGGGTGAAAGAGGTTATCGGGGACGTCATTCGCGGACTGGAGCGTGACCGGCCGGGTACGGAGAAAACGACGCTACCGGATGATCCTCAGTTCCGGCGCCAGGAGGAGGCGATTCAGCAGGTGGCCTCAGAACGTCTGCAGCGTGAGCGTCTGCAGGCTGTGGAGCGGGACATGGTTCGTGACCTTAACCGCGAGAAAACACTCGGGGGCGACTGACGCGCCTGCGGCTTGTCTGCCCCGGTAGGGCCTCCGGTTAACACCGGGCACCCTGCCGGGGCGCGGTAAAAAGAGAGAAGGATACAGAGATGACAGCACACACAGTGGGTTTCAGAGCCGCTGACCGCTGGCTGCAGGCATTACTGACCTGGACACCGGGTCAGACGGATATGATTAAAACGGTGGCCCTGGTCCTGATGGTCACCGACCATGCCGGGTTACTGCTGGCACACAATAACGAGATAATGCGCATGCTGGGACGCGGTTGTTTTCCGCTGTTCGGTCTGGCATGGGGAATGAATCTGGCCCGGCACGCGGAAATACGCCAGTCGCAGCTGAACAGCCTGTGGGGCTGGGCGCTGGTTGCCCAGGTGTCGTTTATGCTCATCGGGTACCCGTGGTATACCGGGAATATTCTGTTCGCCTTTGCCGTCACGGGCCAGGTCCTGCGGTGGGTCAGCCAGCCGTCCTGGTATTACACCCTCCCGGCTGTTGGACTGCTGGTCGTCTGGATACCCCTGTCAACCGGCAGCTACGGCATGGCCGGAGTGGGCATGCTCACCGCCAGCTGGCTGCTTTGTCGCGCACAGCATGCACCGGAACGGCTGGGATACGGGGTGCTGTGGGCCCTCATGGTGTTGCTGATGAATATGCATGACGTGAGTGAATCGGTGGCCGGGCTGGCGATTGCGCTGCTGACGCTGATGGTGTGTTCATCTGCCGGAGAACGTGTGAAACGCTTCTGGCCACGGCAGTTCTTCGTGATGTTCTATGCCGTGCACCTAGCGGTACTGGGTATTGTCGTCTCAATGTGAATGCAGGAACAGGAAAGGGCGATGTCGTTCAGGTATAGTAGCTCTTATTAACTGAACGATAGGCAATTGTTATGGCAGAAGAAAAACGCCCTGTACTGAGCCTGAAAAGAAAACCGGCGGAGAACAGTACGACCTCCGCAGAGGCGACCCCTGCTCCTGGTGTGGTGCGCCGAAAGAAGGTCGTGGTGGTCTCGTCCCCGCCAGCCTGGAAGGCAAAGAAAGCGAAACTTGAGAAGGTTAAACCAGCGGCCGAAGCCGCCGCGCGCAACGCTGCGACGGTGCCGGTTAAAGCGGTAAAGACGCCACCTCCGGTGCGTTATCTTCGCCTGCTGCCGCCGGAACAGGCCATCATGACCCTGAAGGCATTCTGGCCACAGCTGTTCGACGGAAACTCACCCCGTCTGCTGGCTACGGGAATGCGCGAGCAGCTGTTTGCCGACATTGTGAACCGCGACCTGCCGCTGTCGCATAAACAGGTCATTAAGTGCCTGAAGAGTCTGACCCGGTCTGCGGGCTATCTGTCCCGGATGAAGGTGGGGGCCTCCCGCTATGATCTGCAGGGGAATGCCGTTGCGACCGTCACTGCAGAGGAAGCGCAGTACGCCAGTGAGCGCATGATGAAGGAGCTGCTGCGAGCTGAACGAAAGATGAGTCAGACCCTTTAATTATATTTACCCATTCCTGATAATTATACCTGGGAATCCTCAGCTAATAGATGTAACGAAAATTAGCTGAGGGTATGCCTGAAATAGCAACAGGTATTCATTTTATATTTGCCGCATTACAGGCTGCGGCATCATAACTGTCCGTGCAGACAGATTCTGGATGACGATGACTGAAAAAATTATTGCTCTCGTAGATTATGAAAATATTGGTACACTTGAAAGTGTCCGTCTGTCCCGTTATGAACGCCTTATTTTATTTACCGGGCCTCAGCAGGAGTTTATACGTTTTCCAGCTGTAACGTATGCAGGTGATATATCGGTAAGCGTATTCCAGGTTGCGAATGTGTCAAAAAATAATGTGGACTTCCATCTGGTGTTTGAGCTGGGAAGACTTAGCGCGACTGCACCGGAAGAGACGATATTTCATATTATCTCGAATGATAAAGGCTATGATGGCGTCATTGCCGAGCTATGCAGGGCGGGGAGACGATGTTGCCGTATATCATCGCCTTGCTCTGCAGAGAAACCGAAGGCGGCACCTATGGTAATCAGTAACGATGAAGTGCTGCACCTGACCGATAAAGTCCAGTCATTAAGTAAAAAATCTGCAGGGAACCGCCCGGCGAATACTTCATCCCTGATGAATTATATTAAATCCCTGTCCGGTAATACAAAAGGCATGGCGCTTTATGGTCGCGTTAAAGAGGAATTAATCAGGCGTGGTGTGATTGCGGTGTATGAGAAAACAGTGGTCTGGCGATAATGAAATTAAGACGGCTGTGAATGTTATTTTTATCTAAAAAGGAATCAATATGTTCAGATATTTCATTCTGCGCCCTGAGCAGCAGTTATTCTGTTATTTATACGGCTGCGCGCTGGCACTGGTTCAGATGGTTTTATTTTCTCCTGTATCCCGGGCAAGCGGATTTTATCTGGTT
>OGSC01000644.1_pt1 | contig 12823 bp, 11 predicted proteins | sample 1573751 | NCBI WGS metagenome assembly OGSC01 (sample SAMN03295840, study PRJEB24534) | human gut metagenome | isolation source: fecal sample 8 from infant 5 | host: Homo sapiens | place: USA: Pittsburgh, PA | collected 2014-07
ATTGGTAATTTATTGATATTTAATAAAATTAGAAATAAATATCTTAAATTAGATAATTATGCAAAAATAAAAAAGTTGCCCCTAATTTTAAATTAAGAACAACCGTCATAATTTATTAAATTATACTTTTTTATATTTAAGAATTTAAATAATCAATAACTAATTGTGACAATACTGTTGATGCTTTATATATAATATCCTCATCAATATCAAAATTACAGTTATGAAGAGGTTTATTTATATTTTTTTCATTATTTAAAGTACCAATATACATAAATACTCCCGGGACTTTATTTAGAAAATAAGAAAAATCATCTCCTGTCATAGATCCATGCTTTAATATTTCCACATTGCTTTCTCCTAAAACTTTAACTACTGCCTCTCTAGCTAAATATACGAATTCTTCACTATTTATTAATGGATATACGCCTTCTGTAGCATCAAATCTATACTTTGCCCCTTGTATTAGCACAATTCCTTTTAAAATATTATCTATTAATCTTATTATTTCCTTCATTTTATCCTTACTTAGAGTTCTTATAGTACCCTCCATTTCAACTTTATCTGGTATTATATTATAAGAACCCTGTGCCTTAAAAACTCCAATACTAATAACTACAGAATCATAAGGATCTACTTTTCTACTTACAATTTGTTGAATAGCCATATATACCTCATTAGCTATTGCAATAGGATCTAAAGTATCTTGTGGGGACGCTCCATGGCCACCTTTTCCTATTATTTCTATTCTAAATTTATTTGCACAGGCCATAGCACATCCATTTACTATAGCAATTTTCCCTGATTCTACGTCTGGCCATACATGGCCTGCAATGGCTGCATCTACTTTAGGATTCTCTAAAATACCATATTTCAGCATCTCTTTAGCTCCCCATTGATTTTCTTCTCCAGGCTGAAATATAAATTTTACATTGCCTTTTATTTTATCCTTTAGTTTATTTAATATTATTGCAGTACCCAAAGTCCAAGCTATATGTGCATCATGGCCACAAGCATGCATTACTCCTTTATTTAAAGATTTATATTCTAAACTGTTATTTTCTTCAATAGGTAATGCATCTATATCACCTCTTACTAATATAGTTTTACCTTCTTTTCTACCTTTAATTAAAGCTACAACAGCGGTTTTATGAAAATCCTCAATATAATTTATATTATGTTCTTTAAGTTTTTCTTTTATAAATTCACTGGTTTTAAATTCTTCAAAGGATAATTCTGGGTACATATGCATATATCTTCTTACATCTATTAACTCTTCTTTAATATTATTTGCAATTTCAAGTATTTCTTCTGTTAACATAATAAGTTCTCCTTATTTATAAATCACTAAAATTTTTATGTCATATTAATATCGGTTTAATATATAAAAACTTAATTTCTGCTTCATAAACAACTAGTAACATGGTTATGGATTTAACAACCCTTGTAGAAAAATTTAACATATAGAACATTCAATTACTTTTTTCATTATAAATTTACTAATTAGTATAAATTTATTTATACTATGAAATACTAAATAATGAATTATAAAAATTGGAGGTATTATTAATGACTGTTATTAATAAACTTAATCAAACAATGGAAATGTTAAAGAGCACCGAATCTAATTGTAAAACTTTTTCTATGGATACAGATGATCCTAATGCAAAACAAATGTTTAATCAAATGGCTGAAAATATGAAAATGTGTGAAAACATGCTTCAAAGCAGAATTAATTTTGTTATGAGCGAAGAACCTCAATATCAGCCTGAACAACAACAACAACAAATACAGCAAGAAATTCAAATGCAACAACAGCAACAAGATCAACAACAACAATAATACACACTTATAAAAAATAGCAACCAAAGTTTTGTAAATAAAACACTATCAAATACATTTTTTATAAATTTGATAGTGTTTTATTTTATTTAATTAAGTTATTTACATTAAATAATAATTACACATAAATAAAATTATAATATCGGTTAAATCTATACATTTTATAATTTAAATGTGCATAAGGAAACTATATTTCAAAAGTTATATGTTTATTTAATATATCCTCTATAGTCTGCTTATTTTCATAATCTGAATAAACCGTAAGCATATAAAAGGATGAATCTACTTTTTTTATAGGCCTAAAAAGTAAAACTATAGCTGTAAAACTTCCACATATTACAGATACAATAAGTGAAATTATTAAGGTTGAAACCATCATTCCTCCAGCTGAAATAGGATTTAATAGAGGAAAAGCTAAAAATCCCCCTCCCTGCAGTATTCCTAAAATTGCACCTATTAAAGCTCCATATATAAAACCTTTTAAAACTTTTCTTCCCTCTATTTTAAATAAAAAGCACATTTCATATATTTCCTCTATATAATTATCTGTAAGTTTCTTGCTATTAAGATTAGGAATACCTCCATTATTCAAATCATCAATAGCTTGCTGTAAATCACTTTTATTTTTAAAAAATCTTGTAACTCTATAAGTAAATCTAGGTAGGTTTTCAAGCCTTTGTTTCATTTGTTGCTGCATCTGTTCTTGAATTTCAGTATCCCCTGACGCCATTACCTATTGCTCCTTTCACCTTCTAAAAGACTATCAATTTTAACTTGATTTATATCACTAATATAATCACTGTTTCCTATTATCCATCCATGGTTATTACTAATTTCCTGTGAAGAAATGTAACTTGGCTTTATAGTATAAAGATAATCTTTTAAGTTTTCTGGTATAGAATTTTTATATACTAAAAGTATAGGGGCATGTTTTCCCTTATGTGATAATAGGGATGAAGCTACTGCTACCTGCCAATTATCAGGATTTACAAATATAAAATTATGCCCTGGTTGTGTAATTCCCCAACCAAAATCTCTACTTTTTTTATGAAACCACCATGAAAAATTTTTACCTACATCTTTGTAAGTTGCAAAAGAAACTGCTTGATTATATATATTCTCCCCACCAGGGATTCTCTCTACATGACCATATTTGGCAAGTTCCTTTTTAACTTTATTAGATATATGAATTTTATCTCCTAATATATAAATATAAGCACCGCCATATCTAGCTTTAAGAGCTTTTTTAACAGGTTCTGGCACTTTATTTTTTTCTACAAAAAAGAATCCATCTCCATTATGAGCATTCCAAGAAGCTTGTGCTAGAGAATACTCCGGTTTCTCTATAGGCGCTATTATTACTACATCCTTATGATCTCCCTGAAATGCAGCTAAATAATTGTCAATGTTAAGACTTAAATCATAAACATCTTTTCCTTTTATATGTCTATATTTTAAATTTTTTTTATTCAAAGTATTTTTTATCTCTTCACCTATATCACCTATTAATATAATTTTTGCATTACCATCTACAAATAATCCTTCAGGATTTAGTCTTTCTATTTCCTTTAAAGTACTTTCTGGAATACTATTCTTTTTAGTAAAAAGTATAGGAGCATTTATAGGATCATGGGAAACTCTAGCAGCTAACATAGCATCCTGTACTTTATCACTTCTAACTAATATAACTGCGTTAGGTCTATCTCCTCTAAATGTAGATGGATAAACTATTTGTGATATAGATGTGCAAGTCTCATATAAATCTTTCCCCTCTATCCTAACTGTATTTGCAGTAACTCTTTGATATCTATTTTCATTTTTTATATTAATTTTATTTTTATAATAATTAGGTTTATAAAAAAATAATAAGCCTATAAGAAAAGTAGAAATTATAAGAATAATAGTTAAAACTATCTTATATATTTTATTCAAATTTTCATTTGTTATCAATTTATCACCTCTTTTTTTATACCTCTAAATTTTTAGTTGGAAAAAATAATTTATTATAGGGTGCCCATTTTTTTACCACTTCTAACTAAAATCCAATTAGGAATATATGCGGTTAAAAATCCTATAAATACTGATATAGCCATAAAACCAAACCATAATATATTATCTTCCTGAAGCATTGTAGGAGAATAAGACATGTTAAACCACCATATACTTAACCTCATTCCTATTGAAATTGATGTAACAGAAATAAAAACTAAAAGTACTGATTCTTTTACTGCATCTTTATATTTAATATCCTTCATTTCTATTAACATAGTAGGTCTAAAAACAAATAAATCTAATAAAAAAGATATTAAATAAGATATTAACATCTTTATTATCATAGGATTACCTAATAAATAAAAACCAAATCTCGCATAAAAGGGAATTAATGGCGAACCTATATAAGTTAATATATAATTTACTACAATCAAACTAGCCCCTCCAAAAGCTAAACCAGATAAAGTTGCTACAGAGGTTTGTTTCCACAAAGATCTAAGATAAATGATTTTCCCATTCATCTTTATCCAAGGTGAATTTATATAAGATATTATATAAAACCATATACCTATAGGTCCTAAAAGTAATACTGTAAGTATCCACATAAGCTTTGTTAATGTACTTAAATTTTTCATTCTAAAATATAAATGAAGTGAAACCCATATAGCACCTAATATTGATATTAAACTAAATATTATAGAGATACCATCCAATCCGCTAACACCTTGATCTCCCATAGTTTTATAAGGCTTAATTTCTTCAGTATAATCTGCTCTACTTTGAATTGAAAAAGGTAATATATTTTCATTGCCTATTACCCATAAACTATTATAAGGTCCCTCCGCTGGAGTTACCCAATAATTAGGCTTCATTCTCCAAAGATAATTCTCTGTTAAAGGAGACAAATAGTTCTTATCCGTCCAAAGAATTGCTCCTACTTTTCCCTTAAAGGCAAGCTGACTTCCTATTAAAGCCATTAATGGTTCTTCTTTTGAACATAATATAAAGTTGTGATTACTATCATCTCTGCTTTTATTGCTGTGCCACCCAAAACCTTCTTCTCTATCATAAAATTTGGCAAAATTAACAGCAAAATTTTCAGCATTATATCCATATACTTTTTCTACAGGTACTTTTAAAGATTTAATAAATTCATCATCAGCATTATCTTTCTTTCCAACTACATATATTTTGCTTATATGCGGTAATATTTTTTTTGAAGCGGTATAAAGTTTCTTTTCACTATTTAAATACAATGGAACGCCTCCATTTTGCACCATCCATGTTGCTACTGGAATAGTCATTAATGGATTCTCATCTGAAACTATAAAGCCATAAGATTTATTAGAATTTAAAAAAATATTATTATAAACTTCCTGTAAAATACTATTTGTATCCTTATAATTTATATTAGTTACCCTTATACCCTTTCCTTTTAAATTGTTTTTTAATGTATTTATGTTATCACCACAAATAATAACTTGCGCACCATTTAATTTTGAAATTCCCTTTGGTTTTAATTTATTTATATAACTTACAAGAGAACTTTCGTCCTTTTCATTAAAAGGTATTATGGTACTATTATATTTTTTTACAAGAGGCATTAAAGCTAATATATCTTTCCAATTATCTCCCTTATAAATAATTAATCCGTCGGGCTTACTTTCATAGTCTAAAGCTGGAAACAATATATCTGTAACTTTAGTACCTATCTCTTTTGAAGATTTCCCTGAAATTCTAATGGTATTTCCTGTATTTAAATGAGTCCTATTATTTTCATGCTTTATTTCACTAGGGAAAACAACATTTTTAAAGATTCTAATTTGCCCTAAAATTAGTATTACGCACAAAAATATAGCTATACTTGTGGATAGCTTTTTCATTCAAAATTACCTCCGTTACTTCTTATTAAATAAATATAACTATGTATTAATATTTCCTTTTCATTTAAAATTAATGCACAAAAGCAATCCCTATTAATTTTTTTCATATATGTCACTATATCTTTTTATGAATAACAAAAGAACTGCCTATATAAGCAGTTCTTTTAATCTTTTAAAAACAAACTCCACATAATTTATGGCATAATTCTACCCTAACCTATTTAAATATAGTTTGTTTTATATTACTATGTACTTTTAATTATAAGTAAACAATTTAATAACCTAAGTTTTCTCCAAGGATTAACACCTTTATTCTCCCTTTAATAAACTGTCCCCTAATTACCACAAAATCATTACAGATTCTATTTGGACTTTTACAATCAACACAATAACCAAGTTTTGTACATGGTGTGTCTTTATTTAATCTTTTTGCATCAATAGGAGCAGCATAGCTTCTTACTCTAATTTCAGCCTCTTCTATGTTTTTAACAATTTTATTTATTCCAACTATAAGAATAACCTGTTTAGGTCCATATATTATCGGCGCAACTCTACTTCCATTTCCATCTATATTATAAAGTTCTCCACTTTCTGTTATGGCATTAGTACTACAAATAAAAGTATCTGTAGAAAAATTGTTAATATATATCTCTCTTTTTTCATCACTTGTCAGTTTATCTTGGTATTTATCTAAAAAATTAAAATTTCCACTTCTTAAAAAATCTATTACCCCAGCTTCAAAAAGAGTCATCGAATCTCCTACACCAACTATTGAACCTTCTGGTATAAGCTCTTTTAATTTTTTAAATAATTGATCTATATTATTGATATAATATCCTTCCATATTGCGGCTATTTAGATTCTTTATAGTTCTTTCAGCCTGTTTTTCAATATACCATGCAACATTTTTATCCATGTTTCTACCACTCCTAAAATTAAATTTCTAAATAAATAAGTCAGTACTGCATGTATCTCTGGAACTTAGACTTAATAAACTTTATTTTACGATGATAATAAAACTATTTTTAACTTTCAATATTATAAACCCTTTCAAATAAATCTGGGTAATCTATAACAACCCCTTCTTTATCTACGAAAAACTCCGCTGTAAACCCATTGTTTAAATTTTCATATCTATATTTATAACCATTAAGATTTGAGTCTAAGCAAGTATACCGCTGTTTTACAGGTGTTAAACTATAATTATAAATATCAACATAAACTACCTTTATTTCTTTTGACTCCCCTACCTTTAATAATAACCGTCTGATTGGAATTGTATTTGTAAAAGGTGTAATAGAAATATCAATATCTATACACCCTTTCAAATCTTCTACTGATTCATTACTATCAGTTATCCAAATTCCATTTCCATCTGATTGTAATATAATATTTTTATGTTTATCACAAAATATCTGTATATCAAATTTCTTAACTTTCCAATCTAAATCGCAGTATATATTGTACAATATACGAACTGGCATATTACCTCTCATTGTTAAAATAACTGAATTTACTTTAATATTCTCATGATTCTTCAATAATAATAAATGTTCTAATCCTACACCATTAAATGTCTTCCACATTACATCCATACTAATGTTATTTTCTTCTTTAATTAACCCCATATCTTTTCACTCTTTCTTAAAAATCTATTTTAGATAATTTTACCAAACATATGTTTAAGAGTCAATTTTTATCCGTAATCTCTCTTTAACAAAATAAGAATCTACCATCTAAGCTAGTAGATTCTTATTTATCAAATAATGAGATCTGAATATTTCCCTCAGTATTCATTTTTTCTTTCATGGCCTTAGTATAAGTACTAGACAGATTATATTTATCTCTTAATTCATTAACTACTAAATATAATTTTTCTTTATACTCTTTACTTGCCCCACCTTTTCTATATAAGACTTGTAACTTTTCATATAAATGTGTATATTCTTCTCTTATAAAATTAAAAAATATCCCCCTAGTATCTCCTCTTAAATAAAGAGTTCCTGGTAATACATAGTTAACTTTACAGTCATTTGCCATCTTAAACATACTATGAAAATTCTCATAACTATCAGTAATATATGGTATTATTGGCATAACATGCAACCCAGTACTGGCGTTAGTTTTTCCAAACTCTTTTAAAACTTCAAATCGCTCTAAGCTTGTTGCTCCAAATGGCTCTATCTTTCTTCTAACACTTTCATCCATAGTAGTTATCGTCTCTGCAATATTAACATAAGTTATTCTTGATAGTTCATCTATTAAATCGTAATCTCTTAATATAAGTTTTGATTTTGTTGAGATTATAGCCGGTGTTTTATACTTTATAAAAAGTTTCAATATTTCAGGCATAAGTTTATATTTAGCCTCTACTGGCTGATAACTATCAGTTACACCGCCAATATTTACAACTTCTCTTTTCCAACTATTATTTCTTAACTCCTTCTCTAATTCATCTACTATATTAGTTTTTATATGAATATCTGTAAAAAAGTCTATTGAATCTAAATATTTATGAGAATACACAGCATAGCAATATTTACATCCATGTTGACATCCTCTATAAATATTTAGATCCCACCCATAAGGCATCTTCCTCTTTAATCTAGTTAAAGCACTTTTGCAAGTTTCCTCTTTAAATATTATTTCATTTTTTGTCATCATTGCTCGCCTAACTTCTTTTTTAAATCTGAAACATAGGTTCTCTGCATTTTCTTTAAATCCATAAAAAAATAAGATAACACCTTAATGATAGGATTTTTAATAAAGATATTTTCTGTAAAAACTATTTTTGTTCCACCTGTCTCTGTTTCTAAAAAATATCCAGTCCAAAAGCCAGTAAACCTTTTATTTTCCATATTAAATTCATATTCACTATACTCATTCTTTTTAGTAATAATAAATTTTGTAGTAATTCCGCTATGAGTGTATTCAATAAATTCTTTTCCATCTTTAACAATGTCGATTCTTTTAAGATCACTCCTCCATTTATAATCACTATTATTAGTAACTACATTCCAAACAAACTTTATATTACAATTAAAATATGCTGTTATTTGTGATACTCTTGCTTTCCCCAAAAATATTCACCTCACAGATTATAATAAGTATTGAACTAATTATATTACTTCTTTCTAATTGGTACCCAAACTTCAAATTTTGCATTAGTTGGATCTTCATTTAAATATAATTCAATATCTGGTGCATCTGCATATTCATACCCTGACGTTGGTAACCACTCTGTAATTATTCTTTTTTCGATTTCTTGAATTGCGTTTGGCATAGCACCCTCTCCAGGAAAAACTGCCCAAGTACCTGCTGGTATTATATATTCATCCATACCCTTTGGTACTTCTTTATCTGTTTGGGTAGCTATATAATACTCCCATTTATCTAAGCTATCCACACAAGCACTAACCCCTAATATTCCCTTAGAATCTGCATTCATAAGAGATATTATCTGGCTAATTACTCCACTTTGTGCTGCTTCTTGCCATAATTTTGGTACAGTTTTAAAATTTTCCTCAATATTCTTTTCTAATAGTGCTTTTACTCCCACTATTCTGATCTCTTCCTTTTTAACTATACTATACTTCATTTCTCCTACCCCTTTTATTGTTATTTTAAAACTAATGGGAGGATATGCTTTTAGAAAGGTTCCCTCTTTTTGTGCTACTGAAGGTGATACATAATGTATCTTTTGAAAAGCTCTATTGAAAGCAGTCGGAGACTCATATCCATAGCGTACGGCTACATCAATTACCTTATCTCCATTTTGTAAATCTAAAGCAGCTCTTGTTAATCTTCTATTTCTTATGTATTCTGATAATGGTATTCCTGCTATATATGAAAACATTCTTTGAAAATGATATACAGTACAACATGCAATTTTTGCTGCCTTTTCATATTCAATTTCTCCATCTAAGTTTTCTTCAATATATTTAAGCGATTCATTTAATCTTTCTAACCATTCCATCAAGCCATCTCCCTTACAAATAATAGTATAGTAAATAATTATTACAAAAACCTCTCATTTCATGCACAGATATGAGAGATATGTTATTTTAAATTTTATAACTATTTTATCTTAATTGCAATTGAATGTTATATCACTAATATTCAATACTTATTATGAATTATGTAGGTTTCATTATTAATTAAAGGATAAAATTATTATAAGAGGGTATCTTAAAATAGATTTAATTTTTATATTTGCAGTGTTAGAATTAAATCTATTCTATTTCGAGACATCCTCTTATTTCTTGTTTTATAAATATTAATTATTTTATTTTAAATCTAAATTTTCTTCCTTCATTTATATACTTTAATAAAAACAGTTCATCTTTTTTTACTTTTGCTATAATATTTACTCTATCATCTTTTCCTAAATCCTTAAGTACTATCTCTAGTTCTCCCATATATCTTAAATATCCTTTATTGTCTAAAGTTACATCTCCTAATTCCCTTTCTATTGTATTAAATGACTCTATTATATCGTGGTTTAACATAAGTCTTGCTTCTGCTGCCCTTATAACATTTTCAGCCGCATCAGTTCTATTTGTATAAAAATCATTATTTAGATAATTGCATGCTATTAAAGAATCATCCTCTAAATTTACACTTAGCTCTATTATATCTTCTTTAATCATTCCAACTTCCATTATTTCTTCCTTTGATGGCATTGAGTCTCCAAAGAAAATATTGTCTACACCCATTGCAAATAAATGCTTTGCAGATAAATAAGGCTTCATAAATCTATGTTTTTCAATGGTAGGTAGTCCTTCATATATAGGTCCTCTTTTTCCTACTAAAGAAGGTATAAATGCTGAAATTTTTACTCCTAATTCCTTTAGCATAGCATTCTTTTTTAAGAACAAACTCTCTGAAATCCCTGTATCTTTTCTAGGATAATAATTATGGCATGCTTGAATGTTTTTATAGTTAACATTATACTTATTTAATTTGTTAAAGAAATCTTTTGTCACTGTTGATGCATTAAGCTCAACCTTTATCCCTAAGTTATTATTTGTAAATTTAGCGATTTGCTCATTTGTAAATCCAAAATCTAGTCTTAATACACCTATACCCATCTCTTTAATTTTACTTAAATCCATATCTTTAATTCCTAGATATTCAAAGCCTTTAGGTGATATATCCGCAATTATTTTCATATTTATTTCTTTTGCTATATCTAAAACCTTTTTAAAACTCTCTACTATAGCCTCATAATTAGCTTCTGGAATATGAAGCGATGTAAATATTCTATCATAACCATTATTTTTTGCTATTTTAATTAATTCCAATATCTCATCTATACTATTATCCATTCCTAAAAAAACTGATATTCCCTTACCCATAATCAATCTCCTTGTTACAAACATTTAGGTACTGTCTCAAAATAGCTTTAATTTTAAAACCGTAAATATAAATAATACATTCATAAAGCACTTCATTTTGCTAAGTAGTTCTAAATTTGACTCCATAAAAATTTTTTTACCCAGTAAAGGCGCCATCCTTGGCTTCACTACTGGCTCCTCACGTCCTGTGAGAAATTACAAAAATTTTTAATTCCGTCAAATTAAGAACTACTAAAGCTTATTCATATGCTTATTACATGTATTATTTATATTTACTATATTAAAATTAAAGCTAATCTTATTTTGACATAGCCTCTTTATATTTTTACATTGAATTTTTCCCGAATATTTCATCTATTATTTTTTTACTTTACTCATTAATATATTAATGATATTTAACTATAGCTTTATATATATTAAAGATTATTCTATTGGATCTTCAAATCCTAAAAGTAATGTTGCAAAAAATCCACCTATATATGCTGCTACTAAACCTATAACAAATAATAATGGTGTACTAGTTATTGCGGCTAATGGTAATCCAGATAATCCCATTGATGTTGAAGAAACTTTAAATAAAGCTTGAACTGCACCGCCTACTGCTCCCCCTATACATGCTCCTATAAATGGCTTTCCTAATGGCAATGTTACACCATATATAAGAGGTTCTCCAACTCCCATAATCCCTACTGGTAATGCTGAAATTATTGTCTTTTTTAATCTTTTATTTTTAGTTCTTAATAATACCGCTATAGCCGCTCCTACTTGTCCTGCTCCTGCCATAGCTAGTATTGGAAGAAGTGGATTTAACCCTGTAGTTTTTAATAGATCTGCATGTATTGGTGTTAATCCTTGATGTAATCCTGTCATTACTAATGGTAGAAAAAATCCTCCTAATATAAATCCTGTTACGGCTCCACCACCTGAAATTGCTGCTTTAGTTCCATTACCTATAGCATCTGAAATAAATCCACCAGCTGGTTGCAATGCAAATATTGAAACAAAAGTTGATACTAATATTACTATTAATGGAGTCATAAATAAGTCTAATGAATCTGGTATTATTTTTCTTACTTTCTTTTCTAAGAAACTTGAAAATGCAACAACTAATAATACTGCAATAATGCCGCCTCTACCAGGTAAAAGCTTTTGCCCATTCAATGTTACTTTAGCTAATTCTGGATGAGATATTATAGCCGCCATAGTACCTCCAAGCATTGGAGAACCACCAAATTCTTTAGCTGCATTAACACCTACAAATAAATTCAACCCCCAAAACACTGCATTACCTGCTATTTTTAATAACCCTCCAACCGTTGTTTCTGCAAATGCCGGATCTAATTTAAGCACTATATTTAATATTGCAGTAACTAATCCACAAGCTATAAATGCTGGAATTAATGGTATAAATATATTAGATAATTTCTTTAAAAATAATTTAAATGGCGTTGCATTCTTTTCCTTTATTTCTTCTCTTAACTTACTTTCATCTCCAAATTCAATCTCTTCTTTTACTTCTTCTATCTGAATTCCACAAAGCTTTTCAAATTCCTCTGTAACTTTATTTACCCTACCTGGTCCAAGAATTATTTGAAGTTGATTTTGTTGCTCTACTACCCCCATGACTCCCTCAATTTTTTTTATAGCCTTCATATCTAGATTACTTTGATCTTTAAGCACAAGTCTTAATCTCGTCATACAATGTGTAAATGAAACTATATTGCTACTACCACCAATTATGTCATATAT
>OGSC01000645.1_pt1 | contig 12801 bp, 11 predicted proteins | sample 1573751 | NCBI WGS metagenome assembly OGSC01 (sample SAMN03295840, study PRJEB24534) | human gut metagenome | isolation source: fecal sample 8 from infant 5 | host: Homo sapiens | place: USA: Pittsburgh, PA | collected 2014-07
TGCTTCTACTATATACCCTTTATTTTTGTCTAGTATTTTCTTAGCTTTTATTTTATCTAATGAACTTTCTATCATAAAAATGGACAACTTAACATCAAAATTTGTTTCTTCAAGAATCTTTTCTACCTGCGCTCTTTTAGCCCCTGTAGCCTGCATAACAATTCTTTTAGCTCTTTCTACCAATTTCTCATTAGTAGCTTTTAAATCAACCATCAAGTTACCATAGACCTTACCAGTCTTAACCATAGCACCCGTTGATAACATATTTAGAACCATTTTTTGAGCTGTTCCTGCTTTCATTCTAGTAGATCCTGTTATAGCTTCTGGGCCTACTACTGGTGCTATTGAAATATTTGCAATCTTAGACATTTCTGATTCTGGATTGCATGTAACTGAAATTGTTGTAGCACCTATGCCATTTGCATATTCTAGTCCTCCTATAACATAGGGTGTTCTTCCACTAGCTGCAATTCCAACCAATATGTCATTTTCAGCAAAATTAATATTCTTCAAATCTTTAATACAAAGGTTTTTAGAGTCTTCTGCTCCTTCCTTAGCTTTAAACATAGCTGATTGTCCTCCTGCTATAATCCCTCTTACTAAATCATAACTCACCCCATATGTTGGTGAACACTCTGATGCATCTAAGACTCCTAATCTTCCTGATGTACCTGCTCCTACATATATAAGTCTACCTCCATTAAAAAATGCTTCTCCTATTTTATCAACGGCCTTTGCTATATGAATAAGCTCTTTTTCTACGGCTTCTGCAACTTTTTTATCTTCATCGTTTATCATCTTTAACATCTCTAAAGTTTCAACTCTATCTATATTTTTAGTGTTTTCATTTCTACTTTCAGTTACTAATTTATCTAAACTAATATTAGTCATACTTAAAACCTCCTCATAAGTTATAGATTAAAGAATGTGAAAACCTTTTCTTTTATCTTTATTATACTCTTGAGAAATAAAATTTCAAGTATTTTATTGATTTTATGAAATATTATTTCATAAATTTATATAAGATTATTTCCATATAACCTAAAATAAATTTTAGTATTCTTTCTTATGTTTAAATAAATAAAAGCAATGAATTATTATACTCATTGCTTCACAATATAAATTAACTTTTCAGTTCTAAATAAAAAGTTTTATAATCTATTCTCTTTTTAAAACTTCTACTAAATTTCTTGTACTAATTAAATTCTTTTCTGTTTTATCTAAATTTTCCTTTGCAATTCCTAAAAATAAACTATCAGTTACAAATAATTGAGATGTTCTAGAAGAAATTGCCCCTATTCTCAAATCTTTTTCTATACTGGGTATATTTAGATTTATATCTGCAATATTGCTTAAATTGCTTTTTCCACATTTAGTTATAGCTATAGTAGTGGCACCATTTTTTTTCGCTTCCTCTATTGCTAAATTTACTTCTTTTGTATTTCCACTATATGAAATAGCTACAGCAACATCTCTATTTGTAATATGTACTGCTACTGCTAACTGTAGATGTGAATCCAGTTGGAACATTACTTTTTTATTTATTCTAAGCAATTTGTATTGAAAATCCATAGCCACCATAGCAGATGCTCCAACACCATATAGATAAATTGTTTCTGCATTTTTTATTGCTTCAACAGCCTCTAACAATTTTTCATCATCTACTAATTCCTTAGTATCATTTATGGTATCAATTACTTTATTTCCAAGCTTATTAATAATTAAATCTATACTATCATTAGAATTTATAATATAATCAAACTCTGTATTTTTTTCAGTATCTTCTTCTGCAACAAGTGCAAATTTAAATTCATTAAGAGAATTATATCCTACTTTTTTAGTAAATCTAATAACGGATGCTGGAGAAGTACTTGTTTTAATTGCTATTTCTTGAGCAGAATCATTTATTATATCCCTTGGACTTTTAAAAATATATTCTGCTATTTTTTTTTCTGATTTAGTCATAGAATCAAAATTTTCTCTTATTCTAAAAAAAACTCCCATACTTCACCTCAGTTTTCTATTATTTCTTTCTAAATGTTCTCCAAACTTCAAGCTTTTAATTAATTTCATCAACCTAAATATAATTCAGCATTCAGTTTATCTTCATATTTATATCTTCGTACTAATGATCATTCTATAATTACTCTACTCTGAAATTACTTATATATTATTATATACTAAAATATTTAAATACTAAACCTAATTGCTAACTTTTGTTCTCAACATATGATATATAGTATGGTATAGAAATAATCTTCTTCATTTATATTTTCCCCCTATAAAATACTAATATCATCATCTAAAATTATTATAGGAACATAATTATTCTTAATAATTATATTAAATTATTGCATTTATTACCAATCTATGTAATCATATAATTAACAATTAGATTGAGGTGAAAACATGTCACATATAGTCGGAAAAGATGCCTACAAAAGTTTAGAAGAAAGATTAAATAGCTTTCCACAAGGGGCTCCACCCTCTGAAACACTTTATAAAATCTTATCTATGATGTTTACTAAAGAAGAAGCAGCAATGGTTGCAAAACTCCCTATAAAATCATTTAACATAAAAACTGCTAGTAAGCTTTGGGGAGTTAGTGAAGTCAAAGCTGCTAATATCCTTCAAGCCTTAGCTTCTAAAGCATTAATTTTAGATCTTGAATGTGAAAGTGATGGAGAGCAAAAATATATGATGGCTCCTCCAATGGCTGGTTTTTTTGAATTTGCTTTAATGAGAGTTGGTACACACCTTGACCAAAAGGTTCTTAGTGAACTATTTCATCAATATCTTAATGTGGAAGATGATTTCTCTAAAGAGCTATTTTGGGGTACAGAAACAAAATTAGGTAGAGCCTTTGTTCAAGAGAGGGTTTTAAATGATGAAAATTCTATAAATATATTAGATTATGAAAAAGCAAGTTACATAATAAAAAATGCTAAACATATAGGTGTTAGTTCATGTTATTGTCGACATAAAGCCCATCATTTAGGGGATGACTGTTACGCCCCTATGGAAACTTGCATGAGCTTTTCTACCACTGCTTACACTCTTATAAAGCATAATTATGCTAGAAAAATAGATGCTTCTGAGGCTCTAGATATTTTAAATATGTGCTATGATTATAATCTAGTACAATGTGGAGAAAATGTTCAAAAGCAACCAAACTTTATTTGCAATTGTTGTAAATGTCATTGTGAAGCATTTGTATCTGCAAAAAAATTTGGATTTTTAGTTCCAGTTAACACCACCAGTTATTTACCTAACATAAATAAAGATAGGTGTGTAGGCTGTGGAAAATGCACTAAAGTTTGTCCTATGGAAGCAATTAAATTAAAGGAAACTTCATTAGAAAATCATAATTCTAAAATAGCTGAACTCTCCGAAGATTTATGTCTTGGCTGTGGGGTTTGTGTGAAAAATTGCAAAACTAATGCTATTAAGTTAGTTCGTAGAAAAGAAAATGTTATCACACCTGTAACCACTGTTCATAGAGCAGTATTATCTGCAATAGAAAAAGGCCAGCTGCAAAATTTAATTTTTGATAATAACGCTCATTTGAGCCATAAAGCCATGGCGGCTATATTAGGAAGCATCCTTAAGCTTCCTCCTTTAAAAAGAGCAATGGCAAGTAAACAAATGAAATCTGTTTATTTGGCTAAACTCCTGGAAAATACTTAATAATTTTAAATAATTTTTTAAAATCACTTCAAATACATATAATTAATATACAATATATAAAACAGAAGCGAGGTTTTATCATTGATAAAAATAGAAGATATTTTATCTGGTAACTTTTCAGCATATCCAGAAGAAACACAAATTTATATGAAAAATTATGCTGAAAAACTTAGAGATCATATAAAAACAGAATTAATAAATGATAAGGCAGATAAAATTCTTAAAGACATAGATAAAAGTAAAGATTACTTTATAGATACACTAACTGAAATTTTAGAAAATGGCTGCAAAGGTTATAACACCATGTCCACTAAAACTTTATTAAATATATATTTAAGTGTTAAATCTGAAAAGGATTTTATAAATTTAATAGAAAAAGTTTCAAATGAAGTTCCATCTCTATAAATCTATCTTCAAAATGCATAGATAACATCTTCTATATCATATTAAGTTCTCTATGCATTTTTCATATTCATCTACAAAGTAAAGTATTCTTCTAAAAACTTGTATTCCTAATCACTATATATAAAGCCATAATCACTAATGTTATCGTAACATTAATAAATTCTTAATCATATAATAAGGTTAAGTACTAATATAAATTGAATTTTAGTAAACAAGTACTTCTTGTGTAAATCTTCTAGATTGAATATATTATTTGAAAGAAAATGATTTATTAATTAAAAATCAATTACAATATATATTTGTAGCAACAATATAACATGACTAAAAATAAGATAACTAAAATATTATTTAGAAAAAATATTTTAATGGGAGATATGATAAAAATGGACTTCACAAATAATTGTCAACATTCAATTGTTTTACCTAACCCTATAACTCAGGTAGCTAGTATGCCCTATCCCCTATATCTTTCACTTCAAGGAAAATATTTTGTAGGATATGCAGATGAATTACAATTCGGAAATGGTAAAAGCGCATGGGCAGGATTAATAAATCCTTGTTGTTCTGGAGTTAATCTACACGTTTATGTTTGGACTGTTACAAATATTGGTACATCTCCAATAAGGGCTCAGATATGGTTCAATTCAGACCCACCTGGAAATCCAACCATGTCCGAATTAGTTACTCCAGCTAATACAGCTCTTTGTCCATTGCCTCAACCAAGGGTTAAGCTTCTTCAAGCAAGTAATGTTACAGGAGACCCTCAAGGTGGAGTTAAAGCCTTTGTTAGAAGAGCTCTTCCAGAGGTTACAATTGCCGATGATGAAGCAGGTAAATTTATTTTTCCTCCTGGCGGATCATTCGTTGTTTTCCTATCAAATCCAGAAGCACCTAATGAACCTGCTATGGGTAGAGTTGCTTTCGGATGGTCAGAGGAAAAAATAAAGTAAAGTAATTTAAGACATTAAAAATCAAGCAAAATACCTTTGATTTTTAATGTCTTTTTTATAAATTTCCACATAATATTTATGGCGAAGCAGGCTTTGAAAAAGTTAAATAATGTTCTTAAACAAAATTAGAAAAATTTAGTTTTATTTTAGCGCTTCTGCTGCATTATAGGAACTTCTAACTAATGGTGATGAAGCAATATATTTAAATCCCATATCAAGTCCTATTTTCTTATATTTCTTAAATACCTCTGGATGCACATATTCTTCAAGTTCAATATGTTCTTTAGAAGGTTGAAGATATTGACCTATAGTAACTATATCACACTGGTATTTTCTTAAATCTTTTAGTAACTCTATAACTTCTTCTTCTTTTTCCCCAAGACCTACCATAAATCCTGATTTAGTGAGTATATTTTTGTCTATTTCTTTTACTTTCCTTAAAAGTTCTAAAGAACGAGTATATATAGCTTCTGGTCTTACCTTTTTATATAATCCACTTATGGTTTCTATATTATGATTTAATATTTCTGGTTTTTCATCTAAAATAACCTTCAATGCCTCCCAATTACCTTTTAAATCTGGAATGAGCACCTCGATTGTTGTATTTGGTGTCAATTTTCTAATTGCTCTTATTACCTCTGCAAATTGACTTGCTCCTCCATCTTCTAAATCATCTCTAGTAACAGAAGTTATAACTGCATGCTTTAATCCTAATTCCTTTACAGCTTGTGCTACATGTAATGGTTCTTCTTTATCTACACATTGTGCTTTACCAGTTTTTACATTACAAAATCTGCAATTTCTTGTACAAACACTACCCAATATCATAAAAGTTGCAGTTCCTTTATTATGACACTCCAATCTATTAGGACAATTAGCTTCATCACAAACTGTATTTAATCCTAATGATCTTTTAAGTGCATTAATCTTCTTTGTGCTATCACCAAATTGAAACTTTATTTTTAGCCATTCTGGTTTTCTTTTATACATACTTCACACCCCAAAATCAATTGTTTTTGGAAACTACCTAACTTATATCTAAAACATAAGTTCTAAAATTTCTTCATTTTTTACACCATTTATATATTCATTAATATTAATATTATTTAATACCTGTTTTACATGTTTTTCCTCATGTTTTATTTCTTTAAATTTATATTCTAATCCTTTTATATCTTTTTTAAAAAAGAAATCTCCATAAAACTTCATTTCCTTTATATAACCATTCTCAACATTTAAATTAACTTGAATAGTATTTTTACCGCATCTCCCTTCTTTTGAATAATTATATTTAGGTGAATCCCCAAAATTCCACTTCCAGGTTGAAAATCTGTTTTTAACTATTTTATCTATTTGTTTTAATTCTTTCTCTGAAAACTCATATAATTCTTTTTTACTAAAACATTTCATTACATAATCTACCACATAATTTTTAAACTCTATAACATCCATATTATTTAAATATTTATTTATATTTGTTACCCTAGCTTCCATAGATTTAACAGCTTTATCTTTAAACTTCAATGGGTTTACTTTAAGCGCTTTAATTAATTCCCCCATAGAAACTGAAAAAAGCAATGTTCCATGATGTAAAACCTTATCTTTATAATAATATTGAGCATTACCTGAAATTTTTTTTCCTTCTATAACTAAATCATTTTTACCTGAAAACTTAGCTTGTACCCCTAAAAAATTTAATGCCTCTATTATAGGTTTTGTAAACTTTCTAAAGTTTTCCTCGACATTCTCTGAAGTTCTCCCTATAAATGTAAAATTTATATTACCTAAATCATTAAAAACAGTTCCCCCTCCTGTAAGTCTTCTCACTATTTTCATACCTTTTTCTTTTATATAATCACCGTTTACTTCTGCCATAGCGTTTTGATTTCTACCTACTAATATACACGGCTCGTTTCTCCATAGCATAAAGCATTCATCTTTAATGTTTTCTAATACATATTGCTCTGCGGCGTGATTAAAATAAGGATTGGTATTGTTGTGATTAATAAATATCATGATTATCCCCCTTATATAATGTAGTTGTACCATTTGATAGAAAACATCTTTATTTTGTAACCAACATTATTAACTCACTTGTGAAAATTATTTTTATATTTTATTTAACCTATAAGATACTTAATCACTTCATTTTATCTTTTCTATGTTGGTTTTATTTCAGCTATAACTATACTAACTGAAATCAGAGATTTTCAAGGTTTCTTAAAACCTAAACTGTTAGTTGCATACATTGGGGTTAACCCTTCTATTAATGAATCTGGTAAATTTAAAAATTATACAGAATAAACTTTTTAAAATTTTTATCAACTTTTACTAGTTGGTCTAATTTTTATGAATATTACATTTGTTTCCTCTAATGTTAATTATAACATTTTATTTAACTTTTTTCCATTTAATTGCAGTTTCTCATTTCTATATATAAAAAACAATAAATCCCAAAGCCTCTATAAGCTTGGAATTTATTGTCCTTTATTTTTTTAATTTATACTTTCCGTTGTTATCCGCAGTTATTAATCTTCCTTTTTTGTTATCAAGATATATTTTAAACCCAACCTTATATAACATTAGTTTAATAAATTACAAAACATTTATTATTTCTTTCAATAATCTCACTTTCTACTCCATAAACCTCTTTTATAGTTTTAGGAGTTATTACATCTTCTATTTTCCCTTTAGAAAATACATTACCCTTACTAACTAAAATTCCATAATCCGCATAATTTAAAGCAAAATTTAAATCATGTAATACGGTAATAATAGTTTTACCTTCTTCTCTTAATTTTTTTAAATGTTTCATAACTAATATTTGATGTTTTATATCTAAATTAGAAATAGGTTCATCTAATATAATACAACTCGTTTCTTGAGCAATAGCTCTAGCTAAGATAACTCTCTGCTTTTCTCCACCACTTATTTGGGTAATCGTTTTATCTTTAAGATGTAGCACTTCCATCTTTTTCATTGCATTTATAACTATGTCTTTGTCCTCTTTGCCTTCTGATTGAAAAGTTTTAAGTTTATGATTTCTTGCCATCATAACTAAATCATAACAAGTAAATTCAAGCTCTATATTTGTGTTTTGTGGAACATAGCTAATTCTACTGGCTAAATGCTTTGCCTTTATATTTTTTAAATTTTCTCCTTCTAATTCTATTCTTCCTTTTGAGGGTATTATATTCTTTATTATAGTTTTTAATAAGGTAGTTTTACCACTTCCATTAGGTCCTACGATTACATAAAACTGTCCTCTTTGAAAATCTATATTTAATCCTTTTAATATTTCATTATTTCTATTCTTATAAGAAATATTTTTTAAACTTAGAAAACTCATTTCTACCCTCTTTTCTTCTTCCAAAGCAAATACATAAAGTAAGGTGCTCCAAATAAACTTGTAACAGCACCTACTGGTAATTCTGTAGGCGGCATTATACCTCTTGCTAATGCATCACATATTATTAAAAATAAAGCTCCTAAAACCATCGAAAAAGGAATAACTTCTCTATGGTTAGCTCCTACTATAAGCCTTGCTATATGAGGAGTAATTAATCCTACAAATCCTATTATTCCACTAACAGATACTATTGCTGCTACCATTATTGAACTTAAAACTATCATCTTCTTTTTAAACTTTTCACTATCTATTCCTAGTATATATGCACCATCTTCTCCTGTGGCCATTATATTTAACGCTCTATAGTTATAATAAAAAATAAAAGATATTATTATAACTATTGGAGCTAAAAAATAAATTTGTTTATAAGAAGCATTTCCGAAACTCCCCATTGTCCAGTAAATAATTCTCTCTATAGCTTCTTTATGTAATATCATAGACATTGAAATTAAAGAGGACATAAAAAAGTTCAAAGCTATTCCTGCTAATAATAATGTAGTGGTTGGAATTTTATTTCCTACTCTAGCTATATTATAAACTATAAAAATAGTTAAAATAGCTCCTATAAATGCACATAAAGTGGTTACTAAAGCTCCTTTTGTCTCTAATTTATAAACTATAGATATAGTTGCTCCAAGAGCTGCTCCTGAAGATATTCCAAGAACATAAGGATCTGCCATTGAATTTTTAAATATTCCTTGAAAAGACGTTCCTGTAACAGATAAACCTATTCCTACCAAAGCCGCAAGTATTATTCTTGGCATTCTTATGTCCCATATTATCTTCTGTAGTGTGTAATCATTTATATTTCCCACAAAATTATTTAAAATGACCTCTATAACTTTAAAAGGAGTTATACTAGCAGCTCCAATAGTTATAGAAACTAAAGAAGCTATTATAGCAATTATTATTAACCCAATGAATAAACTCTTTTTTTTCATTTAATGTCTCCTCATTATTGATTATTTAAATGCTTCAGTATGAATAATTTTTGCTAATGCTTCTAGTCCATCCGCTTGTCTTGGGCCTTGTCTTAATAACATGTTATCATCAATTTCATATACTTTATTTTTCTTTGCTGCAGGAAGATCTTTATACTTATCAGTAGCTAAAAAATTCTTTTTAATATTAAATTTATCTGATAATATTATCATTTCCGGCTTATTTTCAACTATTTTTTCAAAAGAATAATTCCATCCCTTTGTGTCCTTAGCAATATTATCTCCACCTGCTTTTTCAATCATTTTACCTATAAAAGTATCTCCTCCAGCAGTAAAATCTGCTTTTCCAAAATCAACCACATAGTAGATCTTAGGTTTATTTAATGATTTTACCTTATTTTCAACACTTTCAACTTTCTTTTTCATAGCATTAACTATAGTTTGACCTTTTTCAGCTACTCCTAATATAGTAGAAATATCCATTATGTTTTTATAAGCTCCATCTAGGTCCTCTGCACCATAAAGAACTGCTACTTTAATTCCTAAGTCTTCAAGTTTTTTCACAGTATCCTTTGAAAAATGAGCTCCACCTATAACTAAATCTGGTTTTAATTCAGTTATTTTTTCTATACTTGGATCCTTTACTCCACCAACTGATTTTACTTTGCTAACCGCCGCTGGATAATCATCAAAATCTGATCTTCCAACTAATGTATTTTCTTTATTTAAAGCATATATGGTTTCCGTCGCTCCAGGTGAAAGGCTAACTATTCTTTCTGGAGCTTTATCAAAGGTTAATTCTTTCCCATAGGAATCTGTAATTTTTATATTTTTTTGTGCTTCTTTATTTTCTCCCTTCTTTAAATTGCATGATACTAGCATAAAAGCTAGCATAATACAAATAATCACTGATACTCTTCTTTTTAAATTTTTCATGATTTACATCCCTTCTTTTATATATCGTCTGATTTCTTATGTAATACGCTTTAATACTTATTTTTTTATATTTAAGTATTATTAAGCTTCAGTAATCTATTATATATTTGCAATAATTTACCGTCAAGCATTCAAATTAACTAAACTCCTTTATGTTTACCTATTATTATAAGTTTTTTATGCATATATTATATTCTTAAATTTATTCTTATTCTTTATCCTGATTTAGATATATTTACATTACTTTATAAAAAAGCCACGAGAAAAATAAATTTCTCATGGCTTTATAACTTTCCTTTTATTCATAGTGTCTTTTTAATATTGTAGATCCCCTATAAAATAAATTTAATGCAAATATTACAAAAGCTACCGCTAATACAATACCTGCTAAGGCATATATAGCTCTATATCCATAGGTTATAACAATGCTTCCCCACAATATTGATCCTATTCCATAGCCACCATCCAATAATGCATAGTAAATAGCATTTGCTACCCCTTTTTTATCTTGATTTACAGTATTTAAAATCATTACATTAATTATAGGTAACAATGATCCCATCATAATACCACATAAGAATCCCAATATTAATAATATATACATTGTCTTTACCATAGCCATTCCAAATATAGAAAATGCAAATATTATAAGTCCAATAGACAATACAGTATTCATTCCAAGCTTATCAACTATTTGATTTATAAATAATCTTGATGCTAATATTCCTAGTGCGTTTATTGTAAAAAATAAACCTATATTACTAAATCCTAGTTCTATGCCATACAATGCTGTGAAGGATAATATAGTACTTTCTGCAACTGCTGCTAAAAAAAGAATTAAAGATGGCACTAATATTTCTTTACTAATACCATTAGAATCTGTATCACTTTTTATAGTCTTAAATTTTTCACAGTGTGTATTAATATTTTTCTCATAGGATAAGAAAAGTGCTACTAATATAGTAATTATAGCCACTGCAAAAGTTGTAATAAATAATAAGTTAAACTTATCGTATCCACCTCCAACTATGTGAAGTGCCATAGATGGTCCTATAGCTGTAGTAATAGTTATACCAACACCTGAATACCCTATTCCCTCAAGCATCCTTGTTGGTGGTGTAACATCAGTAACAATAGTAGCTATTGCTGTAGATGAAATACCAAAACCAAAGCCTTGCATTACTCTAAATATTACAAGTAATACTATCCCATTACTAAAAATATATCCTATAGTTGAAAAAGCAGTAATAGCTACCCCTAATATCAATATTTTTTTTCTTCCAAGTTTGTCTAATAACTTTCCTGCAAATATTCTTATAAATAAAGCTGCTAATGTAAAGGCTCCTGTCATTATACCTGCATAACTGTCTACCCCAGTAATTTTTTTAGCATATATAGATATGGTAGATAATAATAAATTACAAGTTAAATTTACCCCTACTGTAATAATTAATGCTAATATAAAATATTTGCTCCATAGCTTTTCTTTAGTTTCCATAATATTTTTGCCTCCCATAAAAATTCTGCAAATTAAATTTTACCTTTAACCTTGAAAATAGATTGTAGTTTAGGCTACAATTGATTTATAAAATTTCATTTTAAGAAAGGATTACATATGGTAAAAAATAATAGATTTCTTCCTGGATCTTCTATAGATATTAATTCTGATTTCTATAAAATATTTGAAGAAGCTGGTACAATTAAAAAATATAACAAAGATGAAATAATCTATTTCCAAGAGGATGTGGCAGAAAACTTTTATTTAATAAAATCTGGTCGTGTTAGAATGTTTCTTATTTCACCACAAGGAACTGAACTTACTATTGAAATATTAAGAAAGGGAAAATTATTTGGAGAATCCTCCTGTTTTAGTTATGGATCTAGGTTAACATCTGTTAGTGCTGCCACAGATGTTGAACTAATTTCAGTAAGTCTTGAAAATCTATATCCCTATTTAACTAAGTATCCAGAATTAATGGTCCAAATGTTCCATCTTATGTCTTTAACAATGCAAAATCTATCAATTCAAGTTAGTAATATGGCCTTCTTACCTGCTGAAAAAAAACTTGCTCAATTACTAGTAAGATTAGGTGTGCATTTTAAGAAAAATAAAAATGATAAATGTTATATTATTGATTATTCTCACGAAGAAATTGCTCAACTTATTGGTAGCTGTAGAGTTACAGTTACTAAAATATTAAATTCTTTTCAAAAAAAAGGAATGATTTCCTTAGGATATAAAAAAATTAAAATTATAGACGAAAAAAGATTAAAGAACGAATACTACAACTATTTTGTATAAACTTATATATAAAAAATTAAAACTCTTGTGAGCTATAATTATAAAATTATCACTATAAATATCCAATATAGTCTAAAAAAATTTACCATAGTAAAAATTTTTTTACAAAGTATGTACAAATAAAACTAAAATGGGATATCTAAAAATAGATTTAATTTTTATATTTGTGGT
>OGSC01000647.1_pt1 | contig 12786 bp, 10 predicted proteins | sample 1573751 | NCBI WGS metagenome assembly OGSC01 (sample SAMN03295840, study PRJEB24534) | human gut metagenome | isolation source: fecal sample 8 from infant 5 | host: Homo sapiens | place: USA: Pittsburgh, PA | collected 2014-07
AGCCACAAAATGGCGCATATTGTAACCCTAAATACCCCATCCAGAGAAGATTGGATAACGCAACTTGCCAATGTTGTGACCAGTCCTGATGAACTGCTGCGTCTTTTAAATGTAGACGCTGATGAAAAACTGCTGGCCGGACGCGAGGCCAGACGCCTGTTCCCGCTGCGCGTCCCACGCGCGTTTATCGCCCGCATGGAGAAAGGCAACCCTAACGATCCGCTGCTTCGTCAGGTACTTACCGCCGAGGAAGAATTTATCGTCGCCCCCGGCTACTCCACCGATCCGCTGGAAGAACAGCACAGCGTGGTGCCCGGTCTGTTGCACAAATATCGCAACCGGGCCCTGCTGCTGGTGAAAGGCGGTTGTGCAGTCAATTGCCGTTATTGTTTCCGCCGCCACTTCCCATACGCCGAAAATCAGGGCACCAGGCGCAACTGGCAGACGGCGATGGACTACATCGCGGCGCATCCGCAGCTTGATGAAATCATCTTCTCCGGCGGCGACCCGCTGATGGCGAAGGACCATGAGCTTGACTGGCTAATGACCCAGCTGGAAGCTATTCCGCACGTTAAGCGCCTGCGTATTCACAGCCGCCTGCCAATTGTGATCCCGGCGCGCATCACCGAGACGCTGGCCAGCCGCTTCCAGCGTTCGTCGCTGCAGGTGATCCTGGTTAACCACGTTAACCACGCCAATGAAATTGACGGTGAGTTTCACGCGGCGATGGCCATGCTGCGTCAGGCGGGCGTCACGCTGCTCAACCAGAGCGTGCTGCTGCGCGGGGTGAACGACAACGCGCAAACCCTGGCCGACCTCAGCAATGCGCTGTTTGACGCCGGAGTAATGCCCTACTACTTGCATGTGCTGGATCGGGTGCAGGGGGCGGCGCACTTCATGGTCAGCGATGATGAAGCCCGTGAAATCATGCGTGAACTATTGACCCTCATCTCCGGCTATATGGTGCCGAAGCTGGCGCGCGAGATCGGCGGGGAACCCAGCAAGACGCCGCTGGATTTAGGGCTGAAGCAGCGTTAATAAACTGAAGGTCTGCCAGGACGTTCTGGCAGACCTTCGGATAGGAAGATTTCGACAGACGGGTGTTAAGGTGACCAGCAAATGACTATCGCACCGCGCTATAACCCCTGGGTGCGACGAGCTACCGATTTAGCGCGACCAACACAATAATATTAATTACAGTCATCACTACAATTAGCGCGATTAACCATATGGGTATTTTAAAAGTAACATGTAACCGCTCAGATACTTTTTCACCTTCTTCCGGTTTATTTGCCATCAAATCACTGCCATGATTTGATGAGTTTTCTATTAGTGGAAGATTTAAATGAGTGTCAGGTTTTTCCTTATCTTCAGAAATAAAGCCGACAACTTTATTATTCTGATAATGCGTTAATGTCACCCGGTTCATATTCTCGCACTCTTCATCAGAGAGAGGAATGACCAATGTATTCGGAGCGACGCTAAAGCCTTTTTGCCGGACGGTGATAATGATATCCTCAGATAGTCCAGCTTTTACCAGCGATTTTCGCAGCAAAGAGATATTTTGATAGAACGTATTTTGCGAAACGACTACCCCCCGTGTTTCCCATACAGCCGCCAGGAACTCATCCCGTGAAATGACTTTGCCGCAATTCTGCAAAAGCAGCAGCAAGCATCTGGCGGTAGGCGCATTGAGGCTGATGCACTCCCCGTCCCCGGCAAGCGGCCGCAGCTCATTCATATTGGCATTAAATATAATCTCCTGATTAATTATACACCCATTAAATAATACTGCGTCATCCATATCCTTGCCCCACGTAACCCTATTATCCATAATAAAATCAAATGATTTCAACCAAACGATTATGTGAACATTCTTGTTTCAGATGGAAACAGGTACATTTCACATTGAAGTTCAGCCCACAGGATACCGCAGATAAAAAAACAAGCGATAGCTAACTTGCTTAATGGTCACATTTTCAGATTAAATTAATCTCAACTGGAATCCACATCTCATCAGAGAGGGGGGAAGCATTAAATTCACGGGTGCTTCATCAATAATTCACAAGCATTTTTTGCACCAGACTTTTAAATTACTCCCGCTTCTCCATGGTTCGCTATGGCAAGCGATATGGTAGCGTCGTTCAACAGGATGATTGGTCTCAGCACTATATAAAGGAAAGCTGACGCTTATTTTCAATATCAATGCGAATGCATACTCCATTCCCTTGATAACTGTTATCGATTCTACACAGGACTAAGTATCTATATATGGATTAATTAAATGAAAAAGACAATCGTAGCTGTAATGGTCGCTGCATCTGCAGTGCTGAGTGCTCAGGCAATGGCAACCAACACCGCTCAGGTAACTGTACTGGGTGAAGTCTCTGATGCAGCTAACTCTTGCGTCGTGACTCCGACGGGTACCCTGAACAACGGTATCGTACAGCTGATCACTGTTACCACCACCGAAGCGAACGCTGAAGCGGCTGGTAAACTGTTCAAAACTCAGGACTTCGGTTTTGATGTGAAAGACTGTGCCCAGGGCAGCACTTCACCGGTAACCGCTGTGACCGTAAATGTTAGTGGCACCTCCAGCAGCGATGCAACCATTCTGGACAACACCGCCGCTAACGGTGCAGCCGGTATCGGCATCGGTATCCAGCGCGTCAGCGATGCACATCGCGTAGCCTTCGACGGTTCCGACACTATGTCCGAAAGCTACTCTGCAACCAACGGTACTCAGCTGAAGTACACCACTGGTTATGTAAGAACTAACGCCGCGACTCCGGTTACCGAAGGTCCGGTTAAAGGTGTTGCGACCTTTACTATCGATTACACCCTCTAATTTTTCCCTAAAGGGTCCCGCTTCACGGCGGGCCCTTTTTTGCATTCAGAGAAAAGCCATGTTCAGGACCTTATTAAATCTCACCGTATCCTGTGCATTACTCCTCAGCAGTATTGCTCATGCCGGTATTGTCGTTGAATCCACCCGCTACCTCTATAAGGAAGGTGCGCGTGAAATTACCGCGCAAATCGAAAATAAAGATGATATTCCCTATCTGATTAAATCCTGGGTTGAAACGCCTGCAGGGAAAGCGCCTTCGTTTATGGCTACCCCACCGCTTTTTCGCCTCGAGGGGAAACAACAGAATACGGTTCGTCTGTTTGCCACCGGCAACGTTAATGCGCCGACCGACCGGGAATCCATGTACTATTTTAACGTCATGGCGATTCCTCCGGCAGATGATGCCAAAGCGAATAACAATACTATTCAACTGGCGGTTCGTCACCGCATGCGTCTGGTCTATCGACCCAAAACACTTTTCGACCTCTCCCCTAATACGGAAGCGAAAAAGCTCGAATGGCGTAAGGCCGGCAAAAAGCTGACCATCAAAAATCCGACACCGTTTTTCTTTTATTTCAATAGCATCCAGCTTGGTGGGAAAGAAGTGAAGCCGGAAGTCAACTCCGTCGCCCCAATGACGACCAAAGAAGTGACGCTAAAAGAAAATATTAATGCCTCCAGCATTACCTGGAAAGTGGTCAATGATTATGGCGGAGCAGGGTCGCTCTATTCCTCATCGCTGTAATAAGAAATTTATTTTATCATTATAGGGATGTGTCTATGCCAAATAAGAATAATGGATTATTCAAACTATCCACCGTCTTTCTCGCAATGCTTCCGGCATTGCTTTCTGGTTTGAATAATAAAGCGCAAGCACGTGACTTTTTCGATCCCTCATTCATTAGCTCATTGAATGGTAGCGATCCATCAACCACTCCCGATTTATCCATATTTCAGACTCAGAACGCGCAGGCGCCAGGGGATTATCGGGTCGATATTATGTTTAATGGCCGCTACCTGGACACCAGGACGATAAAGTTTGTTGCCAACAATCGCGCCAGCAGCGATAACCGCGAACCAGCTCTGGTTCCCTGCCTGAGTCTAAAAACACTCGCGGAATATGGCGTAAGGATAAAAGCCTTTCCAGAGTTAGCCGAGGATAAAAACGGCTGCGCAAACTTTTCTGTCATTCCGGACACCAAAGCGGATTTTGACTTCACCGCCCAGCGCTTAAATATCTCTATTCCGCAGGCGGCCTTATCCACCACCGCGCAGGGATATATTCCACCGGATCAGTTTGATGATGGCATCAACGCGTTATTGGTGAACTATCAGTTCAGCGGCTCAAACGACATGCAGGCCAATGATGAATACTACAGTCTGAATCTGCAGTCCGGCCTCAACGTTGGCCCGTGGCGCATCCGTAACCTCAGCACCTGGAATAAAAACAACAGCGGTGCCGGGGACTGGGATTCCGCCTATCTCTATATGCAGCGCAGCATCCGCTCCATCAACAGTAACCTTGTGATGGGTGAGAGTTCATCGCTCAACGGTATCTTCGACAGCGTGCCGTTTACCGGTATTCAGCTGGCCACCGATACGACGATGTTGCCGGAAAGTATGCGCGGCTATGCGCCGATTATTCGCGGTATCGCCAGAACCAACGCCCGCGTAACGATTAAGCAGAACGGCTACCAGGTTTACCAGACCTACGTGGCGCCAGGGGCATTTGAAATCACCGATATGTACCCGAGCGGCGGTAGCGGCGACCTTTACGTCAGCGTGGAAGAGTCCGACGGATCCAAGCAAGAATTTGTTGTGCCGTTCGCCACCCTGCCGGTCATGGTGCGTGAAAATCAACTGGAATATGAGATTACTTCCGGTAAATATCGTCCTTACGATGGTGGAGTTGATGAAACGCCGTTTACCCAAGCCACCGCGACCTACGGCGTCTCCAGCAGCCTGACGCTATATGGCGGCATGCAGGCGGCCTCGCGCTATCAGGCGCTGTCAACAGGTCTCGGCTATAACCTGGGTGAACTGGGCGCCGCCTCGGCAGACGTCACCCAGGCCTGGTCAAAAATGAAAGACGATGAAAAGACCTCCGGACAGTCCTGGCGAGTTCGTTACGGGAAAAACATCGTTGAAACCGGCACTAACGTCACCATCGCCGGCTACCGCTACTCCACCCGCGGATTTCATACCCTCTCGGAGGTCCTGGATAGCTACTCTAATGACGGCTACTACACTTCGCGCTCGCTGCGCAACCGCACCAATCTGACGGTTAACCAAAGCCTGGGTAAAGGTCTCGGTAGCCTGTCGATAAGCGGTTTAATCGAAGATTACTGGGATGATAAGCGTACTAACAAGTCGATTAGCGTGGGCTATAACGGCGGCTTCCGCAATGTGAACTACTACCTCGGCTACAGCTATAACCGCTATACCTGGGGTGGAAATAACTCAGGGAAAGACGCTCAGGACGACCAACGTATTACACTGACGGTAACGCTGCCGTTGAGCAATTGGTTGCCTGGCACCTACACCAGCTATCAGTTAACCAACAGCAATCCGGGATCAACCGATCAGTCAGAATCCATCGGTGGTAATGCGCTGGAGAACGATAGTCTGGAGTGGAGCCTGCAGCAAGGATACAGCAACCGGGAATACTACAGCGGCGATATGCGCGCGACTTATAATGGCGCCCGCGGCAGCGTCAATGCCGGCTACAGCTACGATCGCAGTAGCGAGCGCATTGACTACGGCGCCAACGGCAGTATCGTTGCCCATGCCGATGGCATCACGCTGGGTCAGGACATCACTGATGCAGCGGTACTGGTTAAAGCGCCGGGGCTGGATAACGTCAAGCTCACCAATGATAACACCATCTCTACCGACTATCGCGGCTACGCCATCGTTCCGTACGTAACACCATACCGTCGCACCGATATCACGCTCGACAGTTCCACGTTAGGCGAAGATATGGAGCTGCCAGAAACCACGCAGAGCGTCGTTCCGACCCGTGGTGCCATCGTGCGTGCTAATTATGCCGGCAATATTGGACGTAGAGCACTCATACAACTAGAAATGCCTGGAGATAAACCGGTTCCTTATGGTTCCACGGTAACGATAAAAAACAGTGCCAATACTCAAGCCAACATTGTCAGTGATGAAGGGATGGTTTATCTCTCTGGCTTGCAAGATAGTGGTGAGTTACTTGTTTTATGGGGCCAACGGCAGGATCAACGTTGCAATGCAACGTATCAATTACTTCCCACGCAAGGAAGTCTCACAACATCCAAAGCTATTTGCCGCTAGTGATAAAAGGATATCACATATGAAAAAAATATTTTTATTCTCGGCTTTATTGATTATCGCTTGTGGTCAAGCAGAAGCAACTTGTAATATCAAAGATATCGCCAAAAGGGTTAATTTTAACATGCCAAGCAATGTTAAAATATCTACTGATCCAACTATACCGGTAGGAAGCATACTCTATACAAAATTGATGGGTATCGGCGGTTCTGCACCCGCATTTACTTGCGACAACTCATCTAAGAATAGATACACTACCGTGATCACTGCCAGCGAAGTTCCAGGAGTGACTGGCATTATGGGTAAACCTGTTTATGAAACGGGAATTCCAGGCATTGGTTATCAGATTAGTGATTTACTTACTGGCTCGGTCTATGGAATGATACCCGCGGTTGCAGGAAGCATACCGGTTCCAGGAACAACTGAAAATACACTTTATCGCTATTGGTTAATCAAAACTGGAACTATTGACTTAAGTCAGTCCCCAACCAATAGCAGCGTATCATTTTATGTTGCTGATAGCGATTATAAAGCCACAATGCCATCTAGCTTACTATTATCAATAAATATGAAATTTGTAAGCCCTGTACCTCGCGAAAACTCATGTGAAATAACATCAACTAAAACCGTAAACCTCTCAAGAATTGATAAAGTGACACTTTTGTCTACTTCACCGGGAAGTAAAACCTCAAAAGAAAAATCCTTTACCTTGAATATTAACTGCGAACAAAAGTCAACTGGAAATACGATTTACTATTGGTTTAACCCTCGTTCGAGTACTGATGGCACTCCCGGCGTTCTCCTTAACAGCGATCCAACAAGTAGCGGAGGTGCACAAAACGTCAACACTATAATAAAAGAAAATGGTATCCCTGTTAATTTTTATGATTATGAAGCAAAGTCATTTATAGTAGATGCCAACAAGCTCAATAAAGAGATTAATCTTACCGCAGATTACTATCGTACTACCGATGACATTACTATTGGCACCGTAAGAGGATTGTTAGAGGTCGTCATTCAAGAGGAATAAATTTAATTCACATGAAATCACAATATAAACATAATAAATCATCAAGTTAGAGGTTGCTTTAAAGAATGGATGAGCATAGCATTTACCACCGTGAAATATACGAACCAAATAGAGATCTCTGGCAAATAATCTTTATTTGAGTGATGGTATGTTTCTTATCTTGAGGGCAATGCTCTCTATTAAATCATGGCTCAGTAAAATGACCATATACACTTTACTCCCTTTACAGGAAGTAAATTATTTTATTACAGGAGTATATATAATGCGTGAGTTAAACGTTTTTGAAATGCAGGAAATTTCTGGTGGCTATAGCTGGGATACCTCAAGCTTTATGTCCACTCTTACCAGCCTGGTAACGAATGGTGTAGAAGCAGTAGGTTCCGCAATAGCATTCGGAACTGTAGCGGCTATGTGGGGTGCTTTTGCTGCAGGTGGTAAGGCTGGTGACGGCGGTGGCATCCTTGGGTTTGGTATCATCGCCGAACTAGGTGGGGTCATCTTTGGTGCCATTGGCGGCTTTATTGGTGGCGCCGTCAGCGGTATTGCACTTGGCTGGGAACAAACTGTAAAATATATCGCAGATTCTTATACTTCTGCTCTTGACGGCACATTCACACCTTGGGCATAAGTTAAAAATTCCTTTAACAAAGGCCCATTCCGGGCCTTTTTACATCGGTAAATAAACAAAAAATGACAAGAAGATTATATCGCAAGGAAGCGATTGAGTACAAAAGAGTATATTGGAAAGGGAAAGCTTTATTGCTGGCTGGAATGCCGACTTGGTTAATCATAGTATTATCTTTGCTATTCCTTGGTTTGCTTATATCAGCCATGATCTTTTGTAGCTTTACTCAGCGGATAGATGTTAATGGGGAGGTTATCACCTTACCTCATTCTGTAAATGTTTATGCGCCACAACAAGGTTTTATCGTATCACAATATGTGAAAGTTGGTGATCTGGTTAAAAAAGGACAACCTCTCTATGAAATAGATATCTCTCGTGACACGACTACTGGAAATGTTAGTTCTGTACAGATAGAAGTTAATAAAGAAAAGATAGCCAATGCTGAAGAAATAATAAACAAGCTTTCTCAAAACAAGCAAGAAACATTGTCTTCAATAGAAAAGCAACTTAAAGCCAATAAAGAATCATTGAAAGAGATCAATCGTCTTCTTGCTAATGCCTTAGCTGGATTAAAGAAAATGCACGATAATTTATCCAGCTATGATAGTTATCTTAGAGATGGACTCATCACAAAAGATCAATATAACTATCAACATTCATTATATTTCCAACAACAGAGCACATATCAATCTCTTGTAAGTCAAAAGATGCAATTAGAATCGCAAATCACACAATATAATAGCGATAAAATAACTAAAATCGCTGATTTTGACAATCAGATAACAGCACAACAGAATCAAATAAATGATTTCAAAAACCAATTAGTTGAATCAAATGCCAAAGGCAATGCTATTATAAAAGCTACGACAGAAGGACGCATTGAGTCACTCTCGGTAACTAAAGGACAGATGGTTGATAATGGCAGTAGCTTGGCTCAAATCAAGCCTACAGGTAACATTGAGTATTATCTTATATTATGGCTGCCGAATAATAGCATACCTTATGTAAAACCTGGTGATGTTATAAATATTCGCTATGATGCTTTTCCTTCTGATAAATTTGGACAATTCCCTGGCGAAGTCATATCAATATCTTCCGTCCCCGCAGCGAGGCAGGAAATGTCAGAATATACTAACGTGAGTAATGGAACTAATCAGCAAGAACTGGCACTTTATAAAACAATTGTAAAGATTAAAAATAAAACTTTTTCTTATAATGGGAAAACACTTAAGCTCTCAAATGGACTTAAAGCACGGGCAGTTGTTTTCCTTGAAAAACGTCCTCTTTACATGTGGATGTTTACTCCTTTTTATAAAATGTCTCAAAGTGTAAGTGGGCCGATCCATGACTAATGAAATATTTACCACCATTATATCCAGACTAAATTTTTCATTACGCCATAAAACGCCAGTTATATTACAGTCGGAGGCAACAGAGTGTGGGATCGCTTGCCTGGCGATGGTTTGCGGTCACTATGGTCTGGATATTGATCTGTTTAATTTCCGCCAGCGCTTTGGCAGCGCTTCGCAGGGAGTAACGATGATGTCATTAAGCAAAACGGCAGATCATGCCGGCTTGAAAAGCCGTGCTCTGTCGTTAGACCTGAATGAGATTCGTCAGCTTAAACTGCCCTGTATCCTGCATTGGGGAATGAATCACTATGTGGTTCTCACCAAAGTACGTAAATCAAGTTTCATTGTACACGATCCGGCATTGGGTAAACGAGTCATTGGCAATCAGGAGATGTCCAATTATTTTACCGGTATCGCCCTGGAACTCTGGCCGGATCAAAACTTTCAACAGGAAAAAGCCAAATCTCGCCTGCGTCTGTTGGATCTGATGCGTAATATTATCGGATTGAAGTCAACGCTACTGAAAATTTTCGCCTTCTCGGTCGTGGTTGAAGCGATTGGCTTATTGCTGCCGATAGGCACTCAACTGGTGACTGACCACGTGATCATGGCCCATGATCAGAGCCTGCTATCCGTAATCTGTATCGGTCTGGTCTTCTTCACCCTGTTCCGCACCTTTATCAGTATGCTCCGGGCCTGGACATCGTTAACATTAAATACGTTAACTAATATTCAATGGAAAACCACGCTTTTCGATCATCTGGCCAGTCTGCCACTATCCTTTTTTGAAAAGCGTCATTTAGGAGATATCCAGTCGCGTTTTTCCTCTCTGGACACCATACGCTCGACGTTTACGAATAGTATTGTCAGCGGCATTATTGACTCGATCATGACTATTGGTCTGCTGATCATGCTGACACTGTATGGGGGCTGGCTGACCTGGGTGGTCGTTGGTTTTACCCTATGCTATGCGATTATGCGCTTTGCTACCTACCGCTTTTATCGTCGCGTAGCGGAAGAACAAGTGATTAAAGGCGCACGCTCCAGCTCGCATTTTATGGAGTCTCTGTATGGAATCTCGACCATCAAGGCCTTAAACCTGAAAGAGCGTCGCTCCCAGCATTGGCTCAATATTAATATTGAAGCCTGCAATGCCGGAATCAAACAAACGCGCTTCGACACGATGTTTGGTGGAATCAATACTTTTATAACTACTATCTATCAGGTCGCGGTTCTTTGGCTGGGTGCCATTATGGTTATTGATAATAATATGACTCTCGGTATGTTTATGGCCTTCAACGCCTACCGTGGCCAGTTTTCACAGCGAGCTTCTAGTCTGATTGATCTCTGTATGCAACTCCGTATGCTTTCTTTACATAATGAACGTTTGTCAGAGATCGTCTTCAGCGAACCGGAGCAGGAGCTTCCTGCAAGAGAAGTTTTCTCTGCTGACTCGGGTGCAAAACTAGAAGTAAAAAATCTCTGTTATCAATACGATCCCTTTTCTCAGCCTATATTTTCTAATTTAAATATTACGGTAGAACCTGGGGAATCTGTTGCGTTAATCGGACCTTCCGGTGTTGGTAAAACCACGCTGTTAAAAGTGATGTGCGGTTTGCTTTCACCTACTAGCGGAGATGTATTAGCCGATAACCTCGATATCACTAAAATTGGTTTGAATAACTATCGTCACGGTACCGCCTGCGTACTGCAAGAGGACCGCCTTTTCTCCGGGTCGCTTATCGATAATATCAGCGGCTTCGAAGATAATGCCGATATTGATTTTGTGATGGAATGCGCCAGGCGCTGTAACATTCATGACGAAATTATGAAGATGCCAATGGGCTATGAAACCATTGTTGGTGAACTGGGGTTAGGTATTTCCGGCGGGCAAAAGCAGCGTATTCTGATCGCTCGAGCTTTGTATCGTAAACCAAGCATTCTGTTTATGGATGAGGCCACCAGCCATCTCGACTTAAAGAATGAATCAGTTATCAATCAGTCAATCTCGGCGTTAAGCATTACCCGGATTATCGTTGCCCATCGGCCATCCACTATTGCCTCTGCAGATCGCGTTATCGATCTGTCGCAGACAAAGACTCTCGCGCCAGCATAAAAAGGAGAGAACTATGCAAGGAACGTTTATTGGATTTAATACCGCAGGTATTACCTTTGAAAATCGCTTTATGGCATTGCTGTTGAAAATAAAGCAGGAAAATGGTTTCTGTCAGCAGTATTATCTGCAAGCACCGATAGTGCTCGATCTTCTTCTTATCCTGCAAAACCGTCTGCTTGTAACATTTAAATCTTTGCAAGATCAAGGCGAAACGTATAAAGAAAAGCTGATCGCTTATAATGAATCGTTGATCGCAAATATCCCTGCTGTAGAGATGACCGAGATTCAGCAGCCAAATCCGGAACGTCGCATTATGTCGATCACTCACAAACCAGACGAAACCTGGTCAACGCTTATACTGGTTCTCCAGAATGAGCAAGTTTGTACGCTATGTATTGAAGACAGGCAGGTAGAAGCTCTCCTTGCTGGCATTGAGTACACATTGAAAACCGTAGGCGATCAAGCGTTTATTCAGTACTTAAGCTCGAATCTTGAATTCTTAATGTGCTATGCCGTGGACTTAACCACTCAACCCAATATTGATTACCAGCAGTATCCCCAGGAAGAATGGAAGCTAAACCTGTTTTCGCATTATCTGGGCGTGCTGTACTGCTGCGAGACAGACGAAGGCAAGAAAATTGTCTCCGGGGCGGTGGTGAAAACCAGCGCGCCGCATTTATCGGAACTGGAAAACAACGTCGTGACGCGGCTTATCGAGAAAAGCCCCAAGCTCAAGGCGATGCACGCAGAGCTGGCGCCATGCCAGATCTTCAGTACCATTATCCCTTCCCAGCCGGGAAGAATGCTCAGTCTGGAAGAGTGTCTGCGTCCCCTGCACGCCTTCTACCTTGAAAAGAAAGCGGAGCTTAGCGCCTGATCCTCATCTAACGACCACGCCTCTCTCTGCGCTCGCGGAGAGAGGCGTCACACATCAGTTCGGGCACTTATAAACCTGGCCGTTCATTTCGCTGTCGGTAGGCACAAAGCTCGACAGCAGGTTTTGCGTCGGGCTGCTGACGCCGTAAATCACGTTGCCGCCTGGTTGCGCAAGGCGTTCGCAGCACCGCGCATGGAACCGCCCTCATCGCCATTCTGGCCGGAGAGCCAGTTGCTCTGTTTACCCGTCGCGGTCCCTAACAGCTGACACTCTGCGCCCGGCTTCTCCTGCACGAAGCGCACATTCTGGCCGGCAGAGGTTAATTCATTGCTGGAACTGCAACCTGCCAACAGTAAGGCTGCGCCGACAATCCCTGCTAAATATTTTACCTGCATGTTATTCCCCATGATCGATGAGCTGGACGCACTGGCCCGGATGTAAATCTGTCATCCTTCAAACTGCGTCGGCATGAGCCGCGTTCATTTCCTCCCCGGTCGCGCTTGTCAGTTCACGCCCGAAACAGAGGTGCTTGCCGCTCTGATGCAGCTTAAATGATTTTTATGTATAAGCCTTATACTAAAAAGCGCGCCAAAAGAAAAACCCCCAGCCATTGCTGGCCAGGGGTT
>OGSC01000653.1_pt1 | contig 12709 bp, 11 predicted proteins | sample 1573751 | NCBI WGS metagenome assembly OGSC01 (sample SAMN03295840, study PRJEB24534) | human gut metagenome | isolation source: fecal sample 8 from infant 5 | host: Homo sapiens | place: USA: Pittsburgh, PA | collected 2014-07
TTTAAAGAATATACGGGGGTGGTTATTGAAAAAATATGTATAAATATAAAAAGGGGTGCGCTATTATGAAGAAAACTTTGCTTTTAGTATCTAGTGTTATTCTAAGTATTGCATTATTAGGTGGATGTGGGAAAACTGATAAAAAATTAAATTCTCTTGAAAAAATTAAAAAGGAAGGAAAGATTACAGTAGGGTTAGATGATTCTTATCCTCCTATGGAATTTAGAGATAAAGAAAATAAACTTGTGGGCTTTGATATAGACTTAGGAAATGAAATAGGTAAAAAGTTAGGCGTAAAAACTGAATATACAACTACAGATTTTAATGGTATATTATTGGCTCTTAACTCAGGTAAATTTGATGTTATTATTTCAGGATTAAGTATTACTGATAAAAGAAAAGAGGCTATAGATTTTTCTGAACCTTATGTAATGGGAGGACAAGTTATAGCAACTAATAAAAATAACAATACTATAAATAAATTAAGCGATTTAAAAGATAAGACTATAGGATGTCAGTTAGGTTCCACAGGAGATAAAGCTGCTACAGAAATAAAAGGGTTAAAAGAGATTAAAAGATATGACAAAATTACAGAAGCCTTTCATGAATTATTAGCAGGAAGAATAGATGCTGTTATAATGGATGCACAGGTAGGAGGATATTATATATCTAAAGAAAAAGATAAGTATAAAGTTTTAGAGGAAACTGTAAGTAAGGAACCAATGGGTATAGGCTTTAAAAAGGAAGATAAAGAATTAAAAGAAGCGGTTCAAAAGGCTTTAGATGAATTGAAAGAAGAAGGAAAATTATCAAAGCTTTCTATTAAGTGGTTTGGATTTGATACTTATAAAAAATAAAATTTTTAGGTAATAAAGAAGAAATGCAACCATTGACAAGGTTATATAAAACATTTTAGATATAATCATAAATTAAATTGTAGAAGGGAGTAAGAACTTGGATTTTAATATTATAAAACAGATAACACCAGTTTTAATAAAAGGAAGTATAATTACTATTGAATTAACGGCTATTTCTGTATGCTTAGGTAGTATTATTGGTATTATAGTGGCTTTATTAAAATTATGTAATAATAAATTAGTTTTTTATGTTGGAGGATTTTACACTTGGATTTTTAGAGGAACTCCACTATTGTTACAATTATTTTTTATATATTATGGACTACCCTTTGTAGGTATAAAATTTACACCTTTTTCAGCTGCTATTTTAGGATTAAGTTTAAATGCTGGTGCGTATACAGCTGAAATAATAAGAGGTGGAATTATTTCAGTAGATAAGGGTCAATTTGAGGCTTGTAGAGCTCTAGGCTTTAATTATTTTCATACTATGAAGAAGATAATTTTACCACAAACCTTTAAAATAATAATTCCATCTTTAGGCAATGAATTTATAACTATGTTAAAAGATACATCATTAGTTTCTACTATAGCTATGGTGGAAGTTATGAGGTCTGCTCAGCTATTATATTCATCTACATTTAAGCCCATGGAAACTTTTATATTAACTGCTGTTCTTTATTTAATAATGACTACAATATTTACTACAATCTTTGGTGTTTTTGAAAAGAAAGCTTCCGTATATTAGTGAGGGGGATAAAATATGTATATGATAGAGACTAAAAATTTAACAAAAAAATTTGGGAAACTTACTGTATTTGAAAATTTAAATATTAATGTAAAAAAGGGAGAAGTTCTTGTTATAATAGGACCTTCAGGCTCAGGGAAAAGTACTTTTTTAAGATGTTTAAATCATATAGAAATACCTACAGATGGAGAGGTTTTTGTAGAAGGGAAAAAATTAAATATAAAAAATAAAAAAGAACTAAGAAAAACTATAGAAAAAGTGGGGATGGTTTTTCAAAATTTCAACCTATTTCCTCATAAAACAGTTATGCAAAATATTATGGAAGCTCCCTTAACTGTTAAAAAAGAAAATAAAGAAGAAGTTTTACAAAAGGCAGAAAAACTTTTAGAAAAGGTTGGCTTAAAAGATAAAGCTAATGTATATCCATCAAAACTTTCAGGTGGACAAAAACAAAGGGTTGCTATAGCTAGAGCATTAGCTATGAATCCAGATATAATGTTATTCGATGAACCAACTTCAGCTTTAGATCCAGAACTTGTAGGAGAGGTTTTAATAGTTATGAAGGATTTGGCTAAAGAAGGTATAACTATGGTGGTTGTAACCCATGAAATGGGATTTGCAAAGGAAGTAGCAGATAGGGTAATTTTTATGGATGGAGGAAAAATAATAGAAGAAGCATCACCACATGAGATTTTTACAACACCTAAGCATAAAAGAACAAGAGAATTCTTAAATAAAGTTATAAAGGAATAAGTATTAAAGTAGCATTTAATCTAAAACAGATTAGATGTTATTTTTTTTCATAGATTTATTGCAGTTTAGAAAAAAACATGGTAATATTTAAATATAATAACTGGATAATTATTATTTGGTAATAATAACTGAAGTAAATAATGTTATAATAAACAATCTTTAATTTTATCAATAAATAAGAAGAACTTTAGGAGGACGGGTTATGGAAAATTTAAAAGTAAAAAACAAAATACTTTTCATGAGTTCAATTATGTTGATTTTTACAATAATTGTGGGGGTAACAGGATATTATTTTAATGCTAAATCTAATAAGGCTATTAAAAAACTATATGAAGATAATCTTATTAGTGTAAAAGTATTAAATGATGCAAGAGCTCAAGCAAGGGGGGCAGAAGCAGATGTTGCTAGAATAGTCATCTTATCTAAGGATGTAAAAACTCAAGAAAAATTAAAAAAAGATATTGAAAGTAGAGTGGAAAAATTTAATAAAGATATTGAAGAATTTAAAAGAATAGGTCTTAATAGTGAAAAGGAAAAAGAACTTTTAGATTATATGGAAAAAAATTTAATTGAGTTTAGACAAAAAAGAGAAGAAGTATTCAAACTATCCAGTGAAGGAAAAATGGATTTAGCTGCTAAAAAATTTAGTGAATTAAATGAGGTAAATGAAAATTATCAGAAAGCTCTTATAGAATTATCAGATTATAATGTTAAAGAGGCAGAAGAGTTTAAGATTCAGAATGATAAAGCTAATACTTTTTCAAATAGATTTATAACAATAATTTTAATTTTAAGTATAATTATAGCTCTAGTTACTACTAGTATAATTTCTAAATCTATAATTAATCCATTAAAGGAATCAGTAGAATACTTAGATAAATTGTCTACAGGGAATTTTACAGAAAAAGTTTCAGATAAGCTTTTAAAGAGGAAAGATGAAATTGGACAATTAACTAATGCAGTTAGCAAAATGTATGAATCTATAAGAAATATAATAAATGATGTTTTAAATGAGATGAGTAATTCAAGTAATGTAGTTGAAAATATAGATAAGAATATTAATGATTTAGATAAGAGAATACAAGAAGCCTCAACAGCTACAGAAGAATTATCTGCTAGTATGGAGGAAACAGGAGCTTCAGCAGAGGAAATGAGTGCAACTTCAGAGGAAATAGAAAAGGCTGTAGAAGATATAGCCTTAAAGGCAGAAGAGGGTGCAAGTAGTGCAGGTAAAATATTAACTAAAGTGGAAGAACTAAAATTTAATGCTATAGAATCTCAAAAAAATGCAAATAAAGTTAAAACTAATATAGATAGTGCCACCAAAGATGCTATAGAAAAGTCTAAAACCATAGAAGAAATAAATATATTATCTGAAGCTATACTTGAAATAACTTCTCAAACAAATTTATTAGCTTTAAATGCGGCTATTGAAGCTGCAAGAGCAGGAGAATCTGGTAAAGGGTTTGCAGTAGTAGCTGAAGAAATAAGGAAATTAGCAGAACAATCAAGTCAAACTGTAGTGAGAATACAAGATACTACAAAGGAAGTATTGAAAGCTGTGGAGGAGCTTAAAAAAAATTCAAGTAATGCATTAAACTTTATAGATAGTTATATAGTAAAAGCTCATCAAGATACAGTAAAAGTTTTTGATTCTTATAGTAAGGATGCTACCTATTATAATGATATATCTAATGATTTAAGTGCTACATCAGAAGAATTATTAGCTTCTATAAAAAACATAGTAGAAGTAATTAATAATGTAGCAGGTGCTGCTAATGAGGGAGCTAGAGATACCACTAATATAGCTCAAAACAATGAAAAAATTGTAATAGCTAGTGAAGATATTGTTAAATCTACAGATTTATTAAAAAACAGTTCCGGAAAATTAATAAATTCTGTTAAAAAATTTAAAATTTAATAAATGCATATTTTATTATTTATAGAGAAGAGGATGTCTCAAAATATATCTCATTTTCAGAGGCCCTCTTCTTTTTAGTTTTATATGTTAAAAAATAAGAATAAATTAAATAGTTATCAACAAATTAAAACTGATGTATAAAATAGTAATATAATAGAATTTCTATATCTTGAGGTTTAATTTCTTAACTAAAAGAGGGGGAAATATATGGACAACCAAAAGATAAAATATAAAATGATGATGATAACTATTATTTTTATAGTATTTGTTTCTATTTGTGGATTCACAGGAGCTTATTTTAATAAAAAATCTAATGCAAATATTAAAGAATTATATGAAAACAGCTTAGTTACTTCAGAACTATTAAATGATAGTAGGACTCAATCAAGGATAATAGAGCTTGATACGGCTAAAATAATATTAGAAAGTAAAGATAGCAAAAATATAGAAGAACTAAAAAAACAAATATATGAAGCAGAAAGTGTGTTCAATGAAAATATTAAAATATATAAATCTATGAAATTAGAATCAAAAGAAAAGGAATTGATAAGTTCTATTGAGGAAAAATTATCAAATCTTAGGGAGGATAGAAACAATATAATAAAATTATCCCAAGAAGAAAAGCCGGAAGAAGCATTAAAAAAATTAAATTATATAACACCTGCTGTTAATGATTATCAGAAGGATATTTTAGAATTAGTGCAATATAATAAAAAACAGGCTAATAATTTTATGAAAGAAAGTGATATGTTTTTTAAAAAATCTAGAATAATCGTAATATGCATAATTGTTTTTAGTATTGTTATAGGCATAATCTTAGTCACTTTAATATCAAAAAATTTACAAAAATCTGTGAAAGAATTAATAAAGTATCTTGATAAATTATCTAAAGGAGATTTTAGAGAGCCTATTCCAGATAATCTTCTAAATAGAAAAGATGAGGTAGGAGAAATAGCTAATTCTCTAAGTAATGTGTATGAAAATATACTATATATAGAAAAAAACACATTTGAGGAGATGGACAAGTCTATAGAATTTATAGAGAGTATCACTAGCAGTATTGAGGAGTTAAATTTTAAAATTCAAAATACTTTTGCAGCTACAGAACAATTATCAGCGTCAATGGAAGAAACTGGAGCTTCTACAGAGGAAATGAATGCCACCTCAGGAGAAATAGGTATGGAAATTCAAAAAATATCAAATAATGCCTTATCTATAGATGAAAATTCAGAAAAAATATTGGAAAAGTCTGAGAAACTAAAGAAAGGCTTTTTAGAATCTAAGAAACAGGTCAGATATATGAAAGAAAATATAGATGAAGATATGAAAAAAGCCATAGAAAAGTCTAAGGTTATAGAGGAAATAGATGTTTTATCAGAAACTGTATTAGGAATAACCTCACAAACTAATCTTTTAGCCTTAAATGCGGCTATTGAAGCAGCTAGAGCAGGAGAGGCAGGAAAGGGATTTGCAGTAGTAGCAGAGGAAATAAAAAAATTAGCAGAGGAGTCTAAGAAGGCCACTATAGAAATTCAAGAGGTAACTAAAATTGTTATAGAGGCAGTGGAAAATTTAAAAATCAATTCTAAAAGATTAATGACATTTGTAGATGAGTATATAAGAAAAGCCTATGATGAAATGAAAAATCTAAGTGATGAATATAAAAATGATGCAGATTATTATAGAGATTTTTGTAATAATTTAAGAAATACTACAGAACAATTACTTCAATCTACAAAAAATTTTGAAGAGGTAATAAACAATGTAACCAAGGCTACTAATGAAGGTGTTGAAGGTATTACTAATGTAGCAGAAAATTCAGAAGAAATAGCTAGATATACGGAAGTAATCCTTAAAAATACTAATGATTTAAATAGAAGTTTAGATAGATTAACAACTTGTGCTGAAAAATTTAAAATATAGTAATATATGGATGACTTTTTTAAAAAAAGGTCATCCATACTTTTAATTAAATAGATAATAAGTTTAGTTTTTTATAATTTTGTTTTTCTCAATATGAGAAAATGTGAATAAATTATCAAAATGATACAATACTTTTTCTCAAAATGACACAAAAACTCAAAATTTAACAGGATTTGATACTTTGCCCATTGGCATGAATTTTGCTCATTAATATACATGTGCATAAAATATATTAATTTTAGGAGGAAGGAAGGCAACATGAAAAAAATGAAATCAATTAAAAAAGCTACGGCTATGTTGTTAATTGCCTTATTTACATTGCCAATAATATTTACTGGTTGTTCAAGTAAAAAAGAACAATCAGAAAAAGATGATAAAAAAGGCAAGACAGTAGTTTATGGCGCAGAATTTGAAGATGAAAAATTAAATCCTGTATTAGCGCCGGCCTATGCTAACGATTTAATTTTTAGAGGTCTTATGAGATTTGATAAAGATAATAAGCCACAATGTGATATTGCAGAATCTTATAAGAAATCTACAGATGGATTAACCTACGATTTTAAAATTAAAAAAGGTGTAAAATTCCATGATGGAAAAGAGCTTAAAGCCGAAGATGTTGTATTTACAATAAAGTCAATACAAGATCCTAAGGTTAATACAGAGATGAAACCAGAATTTGAAGAAGTAAAGGACATAAAAGCTGAAGGTGATTATAAAGTTAAGGTTACATTAGCAAAGTCCTTTCCTGCACTTTTAGACAAATTAACAATTGGAATAGTTCCGAAACATGCTCTAGAAGGAAAAGATTTAAACAATGCAGAATTTAATCAAAAACCAATAGGAGCAGGGCCATTTAAATTTGTAAAATGGGAAAAAGGTAATAATATAACATTATCAAAATTTGAAGACTATTATGATAAAGACAAAACAGGAAATGTAGAAAAGTTCATATTTAAATTTATACCAGACTATAATGTACGTGCTATGCAGCTTGAAACAGGGGAAATTGATTTAGCTTATGTAGAACCAAGTCAAGTAGGTAAACTAGAAAAATTAGAAAAAATAAAAATCTACAATGAAAATACAGCGGATTATAGATGTTTTATGTTTAATATGAGAAAAGAATTGTGGAAAGATGTTAATGTTCGTAAAGCTTTCAACTATGCAGTAGATAGAAAAGGTATGGTGGATGGAATAATAAAAGGTTTTGGAGTAGAAGCTTATTCTCCACTTCAAAAGAATAAATTTAATAATGCTAACGTAGAAAAATATACTTATGATTTAGAAAAAGCTAATGAATTGTTGGATAAAGCAGGTTGGAAAAAAGGAAAAGATGGTATAAGAGAAAAGGATGGAAAGAAATTTGAATTTACTTTAACTGCACCAAGTACTGACGAAGTTAGAGTGAAAATAGCTAATTACTTAGCTTCTCAATTCAAAAAAATAGGAGTTACTGCTAAAGTTGCAGCACTAGATTGGAATGCTATAAAAATAGATGAATGTGAGGCCTTTGTATTAGGATGGGGAAGCCCATATGATGCAGATGATCATACATACAAATTATTCCATTCAAGTCAAATAAAGAATGGTAACAATTTTGGAGCTTATTCAAATCCTAAAGTAGATAAATTATTAGAACAGGGAAGAACTACAGAAGATGAAGGAAAGAGAAAAGAAATATATGGTGAACTCCAAGAAGAATTAGCTAATGACCCACCATATAATTTTGAAATTTATGTAAACGCTATATATGCTGTAAACAAAAAGGTTACAGGAATAAAAGAAAAGATATTAGGACACCACGGAGCTGGATTCATATGGAATGCAGAGGAGTGGAAGGTTCAATGACCTCAAGATATATACTAAAAAGATTAGGACAGGGTATATTGATTATATTTTTTCTAAGTATAATATCCTTTCTTATCATAAATGCTGCGCCGGGAGATCCGGCGGTAGCTATTTATGGGGGGAAAGCTGATAGATTAACCAACTCAGAAAGATCTAGAATAGTAAAAAATTATGGGTTAGATAGACCGGTAATGGAGAGATACATAAAATGGTCTGGTCAAATGATAAAAGGAGACATGGGGATATCATACATAGAAGGAAGATCAGTATCAGAAATATTAAAGGAAAAGATTCCAAATACTATGGTGCTTTTTATAAATTCTATACTTTTGATAAGCTTAATTTCAATGATTTTAGGATTAAAAGCAGGGTTTAATGAAGGAGCTATATGGGATAAACTTCTTAGTACTTTAAGTATAATATTTTATTCTATCCCACCTTTTTGGTTAGCTCTTATTTTTATATTAGTATTTTCTGTTTATACAGGTTGGTTGCCTTCCTCAGGAAATATGAGTATAGATGGGGAGGGAAGCGTTTTAGATGTACTAAAACATGCCATACTACCTATAGCAGTTATAGTAATTACTCATGTAGGTGCCTATTCAAGATTTATACAAGAAAAAGTGAAAGAAGAGGATAAAAGCTATTATGTCATGGTAGCTAGAGCAAATGGAGTTTTAGAAAAGAAAATAAGAAAAGGGATAACTAAAAATGCAGTAGTGCCTTTTATAAATTATTTAGGCATAACTATTCCTACTTTTTTTAGTGGCTCTGTAATGATAGAAACGGTGTTTTCTTGGCCTGGTCTTGGAATGCTTACAGTTAAAGCTGCCAACTCAAGAGATTATCCATTGCTTATGGGAGCTATATTTATAACTGGAGTTTTAGTTGTTTTATGTATGATAGTTACAGATATAATAGAAATAATAGTTAATCCACATCTTAGAAAGTAGGTGCAAATATGAAGAAAAAATATTATAAAATATGGATTATAGTTTTTTCAATAATAATATTAAGTTCTGTTTTTGCATCCCTAATAACTAAGTTTAATCCTTATGAGGTAGAACTTACAAAAGTACTTATTAAGCCTAATAAAATACATATAATGGGTACGGATAGTATGGGAAGAGATGTTTTTTCAAGAGTATTGTATGGTGGAAGGGTCTCTTTAAGTGTGGCTCTATTATCTGTATTAATATCTACTACTATAGGAACCTTATATGGAGTTATAAGTGGATATTTTGGTGGAAAAGTAGACAGTGTGATGATGAGAATATTAGATACATTTTTAGCTATTCCCACATTAGTAATAATGCTTGCTCTTCAATCCATTATAAGAGGTGGTATAACAAGCATGATTATAATAATGGGATTTACAGGATGGCTTCAAACTGCAAGAATAGTAAGATCTCAAGTAATGAGTATAAAAAATAAAAATTATGTTAAGGCAGCTAGAGTGCTTGGAACTCCAACCTATAAAATTATGATGAATCATCTTTTGAGAAATAGTTTGCCAGCTATATTGGTTATATCTGTTTTAAATTGTGCACAGGCTGTTTTCACGGAAGTTTCTATGAGTTTTTTAGGTATAGGAGTACCTCAGGGAATGCCTTCTTGGGGTAGCATGCTAAACTGCGCTCAAAATGATATATTATCAGGGGCTTGGTGGATAGCCTTTTATCCAGGTATATTTACAGTAATATCTATGCTTAGTATAAACTTTATAGGAGAAGGTATTAAGAAAAAATTAGCCGCTTATTAGGGAGAAATTTAATTTTATAAATATATAGTCATTAAACAAGCTTCACAGGTTAAAAGCTTTTTTCCAATCATTCATTTAACCTTTTAGGAGGGAATAGTTTGAACATTTTAGAAGTCAAAGGCCTTAGGATAGAAGAAGAAAAAAATAAAAAGATTTTAGTTAGGAATACTGATTTTGAACTAGAAAAAGGAAAAATTACTTGTATAGTAGGAGAAAGTGGAAGTGGGAAAACTATTACAGCCATGTCTATAATAGGAATGCTTCCAGAAGGAGTTAGAGTTACAAAGGGGGAAATACTTTTTATGGAAGAAAATGTTTTTAACTTCTCTAAAGAGAAACTAAGAGATTTTAGAGGAAAGAAAATTTTTTCTATATTTCAGAATTCTATAAATTGTTTTAATCCCTCTGTAATTATGGAAATACAAATATATGATATGATATGTAGTCATTATAGTATAGATAAGGAAAGTTTTAAAAATAAACTCATAAATATAATGAAAAATATCAATTTAAAAAATCCTCAAATTATATTAAAACAATATCCTTTTCAATTAAGTGGAGGTATGCTTCAAAGAATGATGATTGCAACCGCTATACTTATGGAACCAGATATAATAATAGCAGATGAACCAACTACTGCCTTAGATTTAACATCTCAAAAAGATATATTAAATCAATTAAAAATGATAAAAGAAAAATTAAATACTACTATATTAATGATAACTCATGATTTTGGAGTAGTAGCAGAAATTGCAGATAATGTAGTAATTATGCAAAATGGAAATATTATAGAAAAGGGAAATGTATATAATATATTTGATAATCCTCAAGAAAATTATACTAAAACTTTATTAAATGCTACCTTTAAAAGAGAGGTAACTTATGTATGTTAGAAGTTAAAAATGTAGTAAAAAGTTATAATCCTAAATTAAGTTTATTTACAAAAAATAAATTAGATTTTAAAGCTATAGATAATGTATCCTTTAAATTAAAAGAGGGAGAAGCTATAGGACTTGTAGGAGAGTCAGGCTGTGGTAAAAGTACGTTGGGAAGGCTTATTTTAAGACTGGAAAATACTACAGAAGGTTCAATAAAATACAAAGGGAAGAATATATGGAGTTTTAAGGGGAAAGAGCTAAAAAGTTTTAGAAAACAGTGTCAGATAATATTTCAAGATACATATTGTTCTTTAAATCCTAATATTAGAGTAATAGATTCCCTTATGGAGCCTTTAGATAATTATTTTACTGAGTTATCTAAAGAAGAAAAAACAAATAAAATAGAAAGTATCATAGGATTTGCTAAATTAGATAAGGATATATTAGAAAAATATCCTTCATCTATAAGTGGAGGGGAAAGACAAAGAATAAACATATGTAGAGCTTTGCTTTTAGAACCTAAGCTTTTAATTTGTGACGAAATAATATCAAGCTTAGATGTATGTACACAAGCATCAATAATGTCTATGGTAAAAGAGCTTAGAGAAAAAAGTAACACAGCTATATTGTTTATATCACATGATATAAGTGCTGTAGATTATCTTTGTGACAAGATTATTGTAATGGAATCTGGAAGAATAATAGAAACTATAGAAAATAAAAAGTTAGGGCTATATTCATATAAAAAAGATTATACAGAAAAACTTTTATCTTCGGTTCCTATAAATCATCCTTCCAAAAGAGTAAATACTATTTATTAATAAATTATTATGCTAATAATATGACTACTTAATAAAAAATTTAGAATATAAAATCTAAATTTTGTTAGAACCTCCTTTGAATAAGAATAAGAGTAAGAATAGTAATGCTTTGTTTGAAATGTAATCAAAGTATAGATGATGAAACCCTATAATATGTTAAATAATATTGTTAAATAAAATTGTTAAATAAAAAGTGAATATCTAGTGTTAAGTAGTCATATTTTAAAGAGTTGAATATAAATTTTAATGGATTTATATTCAACTCTTATTTTAATATAATGTTTACTGTAAATTAAAATTTTATATATAATATACTAACAAAAACAGTATACAATATATAAGAGATTTGTATATTATAGATATTAATCATTACAATAATTAAAAATATCCAAATAAGAATTTAATATTATTTGATATTTAATTTGATAAATTGGATTATTTGTTTTATAAGTATTTGGGAGGAATTTGTATGACTAAAGGTATAAGGCTGCTAATAGTTTTGGTATTAGTAAGTATAATAGTAGCATCTTCTTGTACCTCTGTGATTATGGATGATAGAAAGGAATCAGAGAAGGTATTTAAGGAGTATATAAATTTATTATATACCGTTAAACCTAAAAGCAAAACTAATAGAAATATGACTTTACAACAGGTGTATACAGAAAATATTTTTGAAGATGTAATGACAGAAAATGCTTATAATAGTTTATGGAGAGATCAGATTCCCTTAGTACTATCACTTATAGTTAATAGAAATAATTATCATGTAAGGGTTAATAATATAGATATAGAAAATTATCATAAAAATAAGGATGGAACAACTACCTATACTTATAATGTTCGCTTAAATATATTTTGTTCTTTAGACAAAAGACATAGAGAAGAAAAATTAAAGGGAAAGGCCACTTTAAAGAAAATTAAATTTAAATGGAAAATTGTAAAAGATAAACAGTTTAATTTAGAGAAGATTCTTTTGGAAGAATAGATGTAATAATTCTTTATTATAGATAGTATTTGTATAAGAATATTTAAAGTTATAGAGAAGTAAAGCTTTTTAAAATAGGTATTTATTAATTTGTAAAAAAGTAACACTTATAAAATTATAAGTGTTACTTTTTTTGTAAAGGGGATCTTAAAATTGTAAAACTTTTAATTGTCTTGTATCTTTTGGGGGAGGATACAAGAGTGATATATATAATAT
>OGSC01000655.1_pt1 | contig 12603 bp, 10 predicted proteins | sample 1573751 | NCBI WGS metagenome assembly OGSC01 (sample SAMN03295840, study PRJEB24534) | human gut metagenome | isolation source: fecal sample 8 from infant 5 | host: Homo sapiens | place: USA: Pittsburgh, PA | collected 2014-07
TAATAAATTAAGGGGTAATAGTTTTAAAAAGCAATATTAGATTATATGTAATTTCAATTAATTCTATTTAAATATAGATTTGATTTTATATGTAATCATATAAAAAAGTTATTGTTAATAATGGATTTTTAAGTATTAAAATTATTTTATACTATGTTACATTTACAAAAAATTAATTTATTTTTAAAATAATATTTTTTATTCCTATTATATGGTCGCTAAGGTATTGTAAATCTTCAGAAGAAAGATTAGATATTTTTTCTGTTAGCAAAGTCTTTACTAATTTTTCTTGATCCTTTATAAAGATTGATCCTTTTTCTGTTAATTCAACTCTTATAACTCTTCTATCCTTTGAGTCAGTATATCTAGTAACCATATTTTCAGAAATTAGTTTATCAATGATAGGAGTCATATTAGGTTTAGAAATTAATAAATCCTTAGCAATTTTAGAAATAGAACAATTGCCATTATGCTTAAGATAAACAATAACTTTTACATGGGAGGGAGGTAGAGGGAATTTTTTCTTTAACTCATCTGGATTCAAAAGTTTTTTATGTAAATTTAATAATAAATCATATAGATCTTGAGATATTTCATTAAGTTGAGTATTATTCATTTTTATCCTCCTTAGTTAATTTTATGCTCTAATTACATTATATTGTATTCAACCTTATTATACAATATAAAAAAGTTATTGACATATAAAATATATTAAAATATAATAGTTATGAAAATATAACTATTATATTGACATAGGCGAAGGTAAGATAGTGTATATTTTAAAGATTTTTAATTAAATTATATTGTATTTTTCATAATTTTACAATACAAAAGTTATTGACACATAAAATATATTAAAATATAATAGTTATGAATTTATAATGATTACATTGTTAAAAACAGGAAATATAATCATTATAAATTTAATTTTTTAAGGGGGAATTATTTATCTTAGTTAGGAACAATATAATAATAGCTTTTTATAAATTTAATCATTTATAAAATGGACGAAATGGAGAGATGATATTGAATGTTAAAGATAATAAAGCACTTAAAACCATTTATTGCTTCAATACTTCTAGTATTAGGGCTTTTATTTGTGCAAGCTGTATGTGATCTATCCTTACCAGATTATATGTCTAATATTGTTAATGTAGGCATTCAACAAGGCGGGGTAGATAATGCAGTACCAAAAGTAATTCGTAAAAGTGAATTGGATAAAATTAAGGTTTTTTTAGATGAAGGGGATGTAAAAAAAATAGAAGATAATTACATACTATTAGATAAGAAAAACCTTTCTAAAGATGATTTTGAAAATTATTTAAAGGATTATCCAAATCTTAATAAAGAACCTATTTATAAATTAAATACAAAGGATAAAAATACAATAAATGAACTAAACAGTATATTAGCAAAACCAATAATTATGGTAGGGGGAATGGAAAAAGCTGATATGTCAAAGTCAAATAATATTGCTAAAGAATCAGCGCCTCAAAATAAAGCTAATAAAGTGAATCCACAATCTGAACAAAATGATAAGATAAAAACCTCTTCAGAAGATCAAATGACTAAAGTTCCTTCCAAAAGTGAAATGTCTAAAGGGAATGCTAATTCATTTTTAAATATGCCAAAGGAACAAATTAATGTAATAAAAGAAAGTTTAGATAAAAAATTTAAGGATATGCCTGAAAGTATGATTACTCAGTCAGCAGTTATTTTTGTTAAGGATGAGTATAAAGCTATGGGAGTAGATACAGATAAACTTCAATCAAGCTACATTCTTAAGGAAGGATTTAAAATGCTACTTTTAGCATTACTTAGTATGGTGGCTACAGTTATGGTTGCTATGCTAGCTGCAAGAGTAGCTGCAGGACTTGGAAAAAATCTTAGAAGAAATGTATTTACAAAGGTTACCGATTTTTCTAAGGGAGAATTTGATAAATTTTCTACAGCTTCTTTAATTACAAGAAGTACAAACGATATTCAACAGGTTCAAACTTTTATGGTAATGTTGCTTAGAATAGTATTTTATGCACCTATTTTAGGTATAGGTGGAATACTTAAAGTACTAAAAACAGATACCTCTATGGCCTGGATCATAGCTGTAGCAGTTATGGCTATTTTAACTTTAGTTATTGTTTTATTTGGATTAGCTATTCCTAAATTTAAAAGAGTTCAAAAATTAATAGACAAAATAAACTTAATAACTCGTGAATCTTTAATAGGAATGTTAGTTATACGTGCTTTTAATACTGAAAAGCATGAGGAAGAAAAATTCGATAAAACTAATAAAGAGTTAACACGTACTAATTTATTTATAAATCGTGCAATGACGATGATGATGCCAATGATGATGTTAATTATGAATCTTATAACTTTATTAATTGTATGGGTAGGATCTCATCAGGTAGATGCAGGAGCTATGCAGGTAGGAAATATGATGGCCTTTATGCAATATACAATGCAAATAATTATGGCATTTTTAATGATTTCCATAGTATCTATTATGCTTCCACGTGCTTCCGTATCAGCTCAGCGTATAAGTGAAGTTATAGATGTACCAATAACTATTAAAGATATAGAAAAGCCAAAAGAGTTCACAAATTATAAAAAAGGATATATAGAATTTAAAAATGTTTCCTTTAGATATGAAGGCGCACAAAAGGATGTACTTTCTAATATTACATTTAGTGCACTGCCAGGAGAAACTACAGCTTTTATAGGAAGTACAGGTAGTGGTAAATCCACTCTAATAAATCTAATACCAAGATTTTATGATGTAACAGAAGGAGAAATATTAATAGACGGGGTTAATTTAAAAGAGATATCTCAAAGGCGTTTAAGAGAAAAAATAGGTTACGTACCACAAAAAGGAATATTATTTTCAGGCACTATAGAAAGTAATATTAAATATGGTAATGAATCAGCTACAGATAAAGATATAGAAAAAGCAACAAGAATAGCTCAAGCTATGGAATTTATAGAATCTAAAGAACAGGGCTTTAAGACAGAGGTATCCCAAGGAGGTACTAATGTTTCTGGAGGACAAAAACAAAGACTTTCTATTGCACGTGCCATTGTAAAAAAACCAGATATATATATTTTTGATGATAGTTTTTCAGCCCTTGACTTTAAAACAGATGCAACACTTAGAAAGGCTTTAAAGGATGAAACAAAGGAAAGTACAGTATTAATTGTAGCCCAAAGAATAAGTACTATAATAAATGCGGATAAGATAATTGTATTAGATGAAGGAAAAATGGTTGGAATGGGTACCCATGATGAATTAATGAAAAATTGTGAAGTTTATAAGGAAATTGCCTTATCACAACTTTCAAAGGAGGAACTTTTATCATGAGCAATAAAAAAATAGAAAATAGAAGAAAAGGTGGTTTTGGCTCACGTCATGGTGGTCCTATGGGAGCAGTTGAAAAGGCAAAAGATTTTAAGGGTACCATGAAAAATTTAGGTAAATATATAATGCCTTATAAAATGTCTATAATTTTTGTAATTGTTCTTGCTATAGGTAGTGCGGCTTTTTCTATAGTAGGACCTAAAATCTTAGGAAAAGCTACTACAAAATTATTTGAAGGATTAGTACAAAAGGTTACTGGAGTAAAAGGTGCTTTAATTGATTTTGATTATATAGGTAAAATAATAATTTTACTTCTTGTATTATATATAATAAGTGCTATATTTTCTTTTGTACAGGGATATATAATGTCTTCAGTGGCTCAAAAAATTTCTTATGAATTTAGACGTGAAATTTCTGAAAAAATAAACCGTATGCCTATTAAGTATTTTGACAATAAAACTCATGGAGAAGTATTATCTAGAGTTACTAATGATGTAGATACAGTGAGTCAAACCTTAAATCAAAGTATGTCTCAAATAATTACTTCTGTTGTTACAATAATAGGTGTATTAATTATGATGTTATCTATAAGTTGGCAAATGACCATTGTAGCTTTATTAATATTACCTGTATCCATGATGATTATAATGCTCGTCGTAAAAAAATCACAAAAATATTTTAAGGCTCAGCAAGAAGATTTAGGTAATATTAATGGTCATGTAGAGGAAATTTATGGTGGACATAATATAATGAAGGCCTTTAATAGAGAACAAGAAGCTATAGAAGAGTTTGATAAAATAAATGATAAGCTTTATAGTTCAGCTTGGAAATCTCAGTTCTTATCTGGAATGATGATGCCAATTATGTCCTTTATAGGTAATATAGGATATGTGCTTGTATCTATTTTAGGTGGATGGCTTGCCATAAAGAAAACTATTGAAGTTGGAGATATTTTATCTTTTATTCAATATGTTAGAAGTTTTACCCAACCTATATCACAGGTAGCTCAAATAGCTAACGTGCTTCAATCTACAGCAGCTAGTGCAGAAAGGGTTTTTGAATTTTTAGAAGAGGAAGAGGAAGTTAAAGAAACAGAAAATCCTGTTAAACTTCAAAAAGTTTATGGAGAAGTTGAATTTAAAAATGTTAAATTTGGATATAATAAGGATAAAATTATCATAAATGATTTTTCAGCTAAAATTAAACCAGGACAAAAGGTAGCTATTGTAGGACCAACAGGAGCAGGTAAGACCACTATGATTAAACTTTTAATGCGTTTTTATGATGTAAATAAGGGTGGAATATTTATAGATGGACATAATATAAATGACTTTAAAAGAGCAGATTTGCGTAAAATATTTGGAATGGTACTTCAAGATACTTTCTTGTTTACAGGTACTATAAAGGAAAATATAGCCTATGGAAAGCTTGGAGCTAGTGATGAAGAGATAATTAAAGCAGCAAAATCAGCTCATGTTCATAATTTTGTAGAGACTTTACCAAAGTCATATGATATGGAACTAAATGAAGAAGCAAGTAATATTTCCCAAGGACAAAAACAATTACTAACCATCGCTCGTGCAATATTGTCAGATCCTAAAATATTAATATTAGACGAGGCAACTAGCTCTGTAGATACTCGTACAGAATTACTTATACAAAAAGCTATGGAAAACTTAATGGAAGGAAGAACTAGCTTTATAATTGCACATAGATTATCTACTATTAGAGATGCAGATTTAATTCTTGTAATGAAAGATGGAGATATTATAGAACAGGGTAATCATGAAGAATTATTAAAAGCTAAAGGCTTTTACTATTCTCTTTACAATAGCCAATTTGAAAATGCAGAAGTGTCTTAACAATGTCTTTCAAGTTGTATACTAATTTAATAAAATTAGATTAATGCATTGATATTTCCTCTATTCTGTTAATATTTATAGAACAGAATAGGGGATTTTCAATATTTTTTATGCATAAAATGCAAAGATTTACTTCTTGATATGAGAACTATTTCAGGACAAAATCATAATAAAAATTTAACATAAAAATATCTAAATATCAATAAAAGCACTATGAGTATTATTGAACTTAAATAATACTCATAGTGCTTATTTTACTAACTTTAAATAAAATTCTATGTATTACCAATAAGCATAGGATATTTTAATAAAACGAGTTTAGATTACTTTAGTAAAATGAACTGCAATTTGTAGGAATATATAATATAAAAATTTTCCTAATCTTTATAAAATCTTTAAAATTATCCTTTAATATAAAAGTGCAGAGAAAAGAAAGGGAGGATTTAGAGATGAATAATATAATAGAAGTTAAAAATTTAAGTAAAAATATTAAAGGAAAGACTATTATAGAAAATATGAATTTTAATATTGAAAAGGGGGATATATATGGATTTGTAGGTCCTAATGGAGCAGGTAAAACAACTATGATTAGATTACTTACAGGTCTCATAAAACCTACTAAGGGAGAGATTTCAATTAATGGAATAGATGTAAATAAAGATAGAAAGGGAGCTCTTTTAAATCTTGGAGCCATAGTAGAATGTCCTATATTTTTTGAGTATATGACAGGAAGAGAAATTTTAAAAAATCTTGTAAGATTGCATCCCAATATTCCAAAGGAAGAAAGAGAAAAAAGAGTAGATGAAGTTCTAACGCTAGTAGATTTAAAACATAGAGAAAATGATAAGGTATCTAGCTATTCTCTAGGAATGAAACAAAGGTTAGGTATTGCCCAGGCGCTTTTAGGAAAGCCTGAAATAATTATTTTAGATGAACCAGCTAATGGGTTAGATCCTATTGGAATTAAGGATTTAAGAGATATTATTTTAAAATTAAATAGTGAATTTAAAATAACCTTCTTAGTATCTAGTCACTTACTTGATGAGCTTCAAAAGTTTTCCAGTCGAATTATAATTATAAATCATGGTAGGTTAAAATTTAAAGGATCTTTAGAAGAATTACTTTCCATGGGGGATGGCAATATTGAAGAGGTGTTTTTGCAAGTATTAAAAACTAAGGAGGTAGCCTTATAATGGAGATCTTTAAAAGTGAGTTTGAAAGGTTATGGAAGAACAAATTAACTTTATTTTGTTTTATGCTGATACCTCTTTCTATAATAGGTTCTTCAGAATATTACCTTGGAAATAATTTGAAGTTATCTATAAATAGTGCTGAATATACTTCCTTCGGTAACTATTCCTTTATGATGTTCCAGGAAATGTTACCTACTTTATTTAATTTTATTGCTATTTTATTTGTATGTATATCTATTACGGAGGAATATAGAAAGGGTCAAATTAGACTGATTATGACGAGAGGTTATTCCTTTAAAGAAATATATTTTGCAAAAATAGCCTCTATCATAGCTACAATGTTTATATTTTTTGTAGTGTATTTTATATTATCTACAGCAATTGGATATTTTATAGCACCTAAATTATATAGAGTAAAGCTTTTTTATCATAATAGTACCGTAAGTAACTTAAAGGCTATTTTTTATTCTTTAAAATATTATGCCTTAGGATTTTTAACGATTTTAGCAATAATTTCTGTATTTGCTCTTTTCTCAGTAACCTTTAAAAGTTCTACAGGAACTATAGCTGCATGTATATGTTTTTTAGTAGGAAGTTTCATTTTTTCAGAAGTTACTATGCATTGTGGAATTATGTTAACTAGAAATCCACATAATGATATAAATCTTATTAAAATAATCGAAAAACTTTATTTAATCACTATTCCTAAGATTCAACATATTGGTATATGTTTGGTTTTAGCTGAACATCCTGTATTAAATTATTGGATCTTAAGTATATTAGTAGCCTATATAATTATATTTACATCTATTACTTGTGCTATATTTTCTAAAAGGGATAATTTTATTTAATTTTCTAAGATATATATAGGGTATTTAACAGCAAGACTACAGCTTAAATTAAGAATTATTCTATATCTAAAAAGATTCTTATTATACAATGGAAAGGAAGTGAATACTTAGTGAGCATTTGTATCTATAATATGCACTCTCACTAAAGATAATTTATGAAAGAGTTAATTATTAGCGAATTTTTAAGAATGAGAGGAAGAAAAAAGAATAGAGCTTCTTTTATTCTAATTTTAGTTAATTTTATATTTAGTATCTGTTGGTATAAAACTTTTGGAGGAGGTATAGGTTTTTATACTCCAGACATATCTGCAAAGATAAATTCTTTAAATTTACCTATTTTTGTAATGAAAGATTTAGCATTAATTCTATTTTTAATAGTTCTTCCAATGCTTTTTATAGATAGTTTAAGTGGAGAGTATGAATCTGGCGCTTATAGGCTTATATTAATAAGACCCTATAGTAAAATTAAGTTATGGTTTTCTAAGTTGATAGTTCAAAGTTTATTTTCATTAGTTATATTTGTTGTATTTTTTATTCTTTCTGTAATTAGTGGCTATATTTTATTTCCTAGGGCAACTGTAACTAACTTTTACAATATACCTAAAGTTTATGATCAATTAGGAGCTTTTATATATAATTTTAAAGTTGTAGCACTGATGTACTTTGTAAGTATTGCAATTTTAGCTTTAGCTTCTTTAATTTCCTCAATGGTATCTAAATCTGTGGCAGCCGTCTTAATCCTTATATGTTCTTTAATAGGAGGAATATATATAGGACATGGGCTGCAAATTATATTTTTACCTTTTCATAATATAATTAGACTTTTAAGTTTAGGAAAAAGAGCTGATTTTTATATTCCAGTTGTATCCTGTCTACTTATATGCAGTTTTTTAAGTACATTGATTTTTACTAGAAAAGATTTGAAATGCTAAAGAGTAAGACATAAGCATAATTTATGTTATTGCTATATTTTTATACTTTCATACTGCTTGGTTTAAGAGATATAAACTTAATCAGTATTTTATATATTGAGGATTTATTAGGCTTAAGACTTGGGGGACTTTTTTACTAAAAGTTAGAGCTAATAACTGTTTAGAACTTGTATTTATAAATTTAATTTATATCTAATTTAATTTATAGAGTATGAAACTTGAAAAATATTATATTTAAATGTACATGCTATAATATTATTAAAATGCAAAAATAGAGGTGGTTATATGCAGGAAAAAATATTAATAGTAGATGATGAAGATGATATAGTATCTTTTATAAAGGATTATTTTGAGGATCAAGGTTATCGCGTTATTACAGCTAGTAATGGTAGAGAGGCTATAGAATACTGTGATAAAGATATAGATATTATTTTGCTTGATATAATGATGCCTAATATTGATGGCTTTCAGGTTTGCCAAAAGATAAGGAACAAAGTATCCTGTCCTATAATATTTTTAAGTGCTAGACAAAGTGAAGTTGATAAAATTAAAGGTCTTTCAGTAGGTGGTGATGATTATATAGTAAAACCCTTTAGTATAAAGGAATTAAAAGCAAGGGTTCAGGCCCATCTTAGAAGAGAAAAAAGAGTTCCTTTAAATAATAAATCTAAAATAAGCTTTGGAAAACTTAATTTAGATTTAAGTAGTCGTAAAGTTTACTATGAAGAGGAAGAGATTATTTTTACAGCTAAAGAATTTGATATAGTAGAACTTCTAGCATTACATCCAGAACAGGTATTTTCTAAAGAACAAATATATGAAAAAGTTTGGGGATATGATGCAGAAGGGGATGCAAATACAGTAGCAGAGCATATAAAAAAAATAAGAGCAAAGTTTATAAAAAGAAGTGCATCTCTTAATCATATAGCTACGGTATGGGAAGTAGGTTATAGATGGGAGAAAAATAAAATATGAAAAAAGCATCCTTAAAAACACAAACTATAAGTACTTTTCTATTAATTATATTTTTAAGCATGGTATGTACAATAGCTACTATAGGTACCTATTTATTTACTATGTATTTTGGAAAAGATCCTATGTTAAAACCAGATAACTATTATCAAAAACAGTCTGATAAAATTCAGCAATTTATAGTTAGCAAGGGAGAAAATATATTAGAGGATAAAAATAGGTTAGAACTTGAAAGTTTAATTCCCCAAAAAGGTATAGGGTATCAAATTACAGATCTAGAGGGTAAAATTATATATGGAAATGAAAAAGAAAGAATAATAAAAGATAAAAAACAATTGATAGAATCAATAAATAAAACAGATATTGATAATCTTGATAGAGCTAGTGTTTTTGGATCAAAGGTTAAAAGGTATATACCTATATTGGACAGTGATTCCAATGTGAAAGGCGTTGCTATAATTAAATACAATATTGAGACAAGTGTGAAGAAAGATAAAAATGAAAAAATAGTTCATGTATTTCAAGTATTCTTACCATTCTCCCCTTTTGTATATATAATTATTTTTACAATTATTTTTACAAGAAAATTAATTAAAAGTATTCAACAGCCTATAAATGAAATAATAGATGCTTCAAATAAGATAAAAGAAAAGGATTTAGATTTTGAAATAAATTATAAAAGTAATAATGAGTTAGGAAAATTAGTTTCTTCTTTTGAAGAGATGAAAAATGCTTTAAAAGAATCACTAAATAAACAATGGATTATGGAAGAAGACAGAAAAGAAATGATAAAAGCCATAGCTCATGATTTGAAAACTCCTATTACTGTTATTCAAGGACATGTGGAGGTACTTATGGAAGAGGGAACTAAAGCTCCCATTAGAGTAGAAAAATATTTAAATATTATAAAAGCTAATACAGAGAGAATGGGAAGGCTTATTTCAGATATGAATCTCACATCAGAAATAGAGAATAAAAACTTTGATTTAGCTCCTGTAAAGGTAGACATAATTGAATTCTTAGAAAAAAAACAACAGGATTATAAAGTGCTATGTAAGGACAAAAATATAGAATTTAAATTGTTTTTAGAAAAGAATTTTGATTTAAACAGGGAATTTTCTATAGATGCTGAGAGACTAGAGCAAATACTAGATAATATAATATCTAATGCCATAAGGTATACACCTGATGGAAAATCTATAATTACTAAAGTAAAAATACATAATAATATCATAAAATTTATTGTGGAGGACGAAGGAACAGGTTTTAATGATAAGGAATTATGCTATATTTTTGAAAAATTCTATAGGGGCGATAGTTCAAGATCTAAAGAGAAAGGTCACTCTGGATTAGGAATGTATATTGTAAAAATTTTAGTTGAAAAGCATAATGGTTGGATCGTAGCAGAAAATAAAGAAAATGGTGGAGCAAGAATAAAATTTATTATTAAAGAAATATAGTAATTTTAAATTATTGAAGATGCTGGATTTCTAGAGATAGAACTAGAGATTTAAGTTGGCGTGTAAAAGCTAAAGATGATTTAAAAGAATCAAATTAGAAATATTTAAAGGCTGTAAAAATTCCGAGAATTATTTACAGCCTTTAAGTATTTTATTAGTATCAAATATTTTCATTTTATTTATTTTTTCATTTCTTTTAGTATGCTTTTTATTTTTTTATTCAACGTATAGATTCTTATATTAGACTTTAATTTAGCTATAAATAAGTTTTCATCTAAAGGTTTGTTTATAATATCATCTGCTCCACAATTTAAAATATTAGATAGAGTTTTATTATTGTCTAAAACAGTAACAGCTATTATAGAAGAGTTTATATTATTTCTTCTTATTTGTCTTATTAAAGTTTTTCCAAACTCATTTTCTAATACCATATCAATTAAATACATATCATATTTTTTATTACTATTAAATAATTCTTTACCAGAATTATAATAATCTACATTTTCAATGCCATATCTTGCTAGCATATCTTTTTCTAGAGTACAATCAAAGGAGTTATCATCTATAATTGCAATTTTTGCTTCTTTTAAATTTTTCATATATTCATCATCTTGGAATACTGCATCCACATGCTTTGTAATCTCTTCTTTTAAATCATCTTTTAATAAATAATCAAATACACCTAGATTAAGAAGATTTTTCTTCTTCTCATGATCATTATCGCTTGTAACTATAAATATAGGTATTTCATTAGAATCCATATATCCAATATTTTTTATAAAATCTTCTATATCTCCACCTTTGCCATAAAGGGAAGTTATTATAAGATCTATGTCATATTCTTTTATTAGATTATAAGCCTCATTAAAACTGTCTGTAGCTATGTAATCATAATTTTTTTCTCTTAAAATATTTTCTACCATTTTGCAAAAAAAATCGCTTTGTTCTATATGAAGAACGGTATACATATTAAGTACCTCCAATAATATTAATTTTTTATATTATCGTAGTTCACCTTTAGGCCTTTAGAAAAATATAACAGATATTCAAAATCACTAAACATAAATATTAAAATATGGAAATGGTTATAGTATAATTAATTTAACATAAAGGAAGATTTAATCTATATAGAATTTTTATTTAAGTCAAGTTAATACTACAAGTAGGGAATCATAGTAGAAACATGAAATATTAAAGATTTTAAAATTAACTATAATAGAATAAATATAAACTTTTAAAGTGTTTCTAAACTTAATTATGAAGTAATATATAAAGTTTAAGTAATTGCTAGTTGAAGTTATTAAGAGTTCTTAAAGAAATTATGGAGGTGTTAAGTATGAAAGAAATAGTTTTAGCTGGAGGTTGTTTTTGGGGAGTAGAAGAATATATGTCAAGAATTAAAGGCATAGTGGAAACAAAAGTAGGCTATGCTAATGGAATAAAAGAAAACCCTAGTTATAAAGAGGTATGCAGTGGAACTACAGGTCATGCAGAAGCTTGTTACATAAAGTATGATGAAAGTATTATCTCCTTAGAAGAACTATTAAATAAATTTTGGAACATAATAGATCCAACAGTACTAAATAAACAGGGAAATGATAGGGGGACACAATATAGAACAGGAATATTTTACTTAAATGAAAAAGATTTAAATATAATTACAGAAAGCAAATCTAGGGAACAGAAAAATTATAAGAGAGCAATAGTTACTGAAGTAGAGCCCTTAAAATGTTTTTATAAGGCTGAAGAGTACCATCAAAAATATTTAAAGAAAAATCCAGAAGGATATTGTCATATACATTTAGATTAATTATTTTTTATTAATTATGTATAACTTTTTTAAAATGCAAAATTAAGAACTCCTTTCTAGTGAAAACTAAAAGTATAAAACTAGAAAGGAGTTTTTATATGAAAATTTTCACTAAATAATGCTAGATTTGTTATAAGTAGAATAATAGAAATATAATAAATTCTATAG
>OGSC01000661.1_pt1 | contig 12521 bp, 8 predicted proteins | sample 1573751 | NCBI WGS metagenome assembly OGSC01 (sample SAMN03295840, study PRJEB24534) | human gut metagenome | isolation source: fecal sample 8 from infant 5 | host: Homo sapiens | place: USA: Pittsburgh, PA | collected 2014-07
TTGAGTGTAGCACAAATGACTTTTTTATTTGTCTAGCTTAATTTTACAATCGGCGTTCTTAGAAAATTACCAAAAAAAGATAGAAGAATTTGTGAATTTTCTTCTATTTTTTTAACTTTTTGCTAGAAATTTTTTATGAAACAGTATACTATTAAAAAAGGAGCCATTTAAACAATAACTATGTCAATTATTATGTTGGTACATAAAAATAAATGGAGAAAAATAAAAAAGGAGAATGAGTATGAAAAAACAATTTGCCCTGTTCTCTACCTTATTACTTTTAGGTTCATCAATGCCAGTAGGTGCATTTGCAGAAGGTAATAACTTGGTAGCTGAAAATAGTTCTGTTGCAGAAACAACCGCAGAAGCAACAACTGCTGAAGACACTGAAACGACAGCGACTACTGAAACAACAGAAGCGACAGAAGAATCAACAACTGAAACAGAAAGTTCAACCGAATCAAGTGAATCTACAACCACGGAGTCCACGGAAACGTCAGGAACCGAAACGACAGATTCCACAACGGATTCAACATCCACAAGTACGACAGAATCGACTACTGACTCCACTACTGACTCCACCTCAACGAGTACAACAGAGTCAACCACAGATTCTACGTCAACAAGTACAACTGAATCAAGTACCACGCCGACGACCACACCAAGTTCTTCTAAAGAACAGCCAAAACCTGGCACGAGTACTTCTGAATCAAAACAGCCGGCGAAACCAGTGACACCAACAGCGCCAGCTGAAAAGCCAGTAGAACAACCAGCAGCGTCAACACCGCAGCCCGAAATAGTCCCACCAGTTACAAATGAAACGGTTGGGTTAGTAGAAGACGATGAGACGTTTACGGTCAGCAAAACGAAGAAGACAGAAGAGTTTATTCAAGAAATCGGTGAATCTGCTCGGAAAGTGGCCAAGGACAAAAACTTATATGCTAGTGTGATGATTGCTCAAGCAATTTTAGAAAGTGGCAGCGGCAATAGTAAATTAAGCCAGAAACCAAACTACAATTTGTTTGGTATTAAAGGCGATTACAAAGGTCAATCTGTTTCTTTTATTACCTATGAAGACAATGGTTTCGGTAACCTATACACAGTAGAAGCAAAATTCCGTCAATATCCAACGTATAAAGAATCAATGGAAGATTATGCGAAATTATTGAAAAATGGTTTAGATTCCAATAAAGATTTCTATCATGGTGTCTGGAAAACGGAAGCCAAATCATACAAAGAAGCGACACGTTTCCTAACAGGAAAATACGCAACGGACAAAGATTACCATAAGAAATTAAATGCGTTAATTAAAACATACGATTTAACTTATTATGATAAAGAAAAAGCAACCGTTGAACCAATGGAATCAAATTTCCCAGCCTATAATGGCAAAAACTATGACACCTTTAATAGTTATGCTTGGGGCAACTGTACACAATATGTCTACAACCGTATTACGCAATTAGGTAAACGTGTGGACTTAACAATGGGGAATGGTCAAGATTGGGGCGAAACAGGTCGTGCACGCGGGTACAAAGTAAGTCGTACACCAAAAGCAGGCGCAGCGGTTTCCTTCCCAGCTGGTGTTTTAGGCGCAGACAATACTTATGGTCATGTCGCATTTGTGGAAAAAGTCTTTAAAGATGGTAGCATCTTAATTTCTGAAATGAACGTGAAGGGATTAAACGTTGTTTCGACACGTACAATCTCAGCCGATGAAACACATTTAATGAACTATATCGTTCCAAAAGATAAATAAAAAAATCAGCTCTTTGTCAATAAGAACGAATGAGTTGGAAAAATCAAAGCTAGCACTGAAGAATCAATTTTAATTCTTCAGTGCCAGCTTTTTTTGTGGCAAAAGTTCTCTCCAATAAAGTTTAATACATTCAGTTATTGCCAGGAGGCTTCAGGTCGGGATGAGTTAGCAACAGTCGCTGAGAGCTATATTTTTTTTTAGGTAGAATCATTTACTTTTAGGTGAAAGATGTCTTATAATTGTAAGCGGATACAAAAATAAAAAAAGAGGTGGGTAAATGAGTAAAAAAGAAATAAATCAAGTAGTTGCCAGTAGCTATCAATTGTATATTAATGGAGAGTGGACAACAGGTAGTGGTAACAAAATGATTGCTAGTTACAATCCTAGTAATGGCGAAAAATTAGCAGAATTTGTTGATGCCACAAATGCAGATGTGGATCGAGCTGTAGAAGCAGCTCAAGAAGCGTTTCAGACATGGAAAGATGTTGACGTTGTAACAAGAAGCAATCTTTTGTTGAAAATTGCTGATTTGATTGAAGAAAATCAAGAACATTTGGCTATGGTGGAGACTTTAGATAATGGAAAACCGCTTCGGGAAACGCAATCGATTGATGTCCCTGCCAGTGCAGACCATTTTCGGTATTTTGCTAGTGTGATTCGTGGAGAAGAAGGGTCTGTCAAAGAATTTGATAAGGATACGTTATCCATTGTTGTGAAAGAACCCATTGGTGTTGTGGGTCAAATTATTCCGTGGAATTTCCCCTTATTAATGGGTGCTTGGAAATTAGCACCAGCGTTGGCAGCAGGTAATACGGTTGTGATTCATCCGTCCTCGAGCACATCATTAAGTCTGTTGGAATTGTTTAAAATTTTTGATCAAGTCTTGCCGAAAGGAGTAGTGAATTTAATCACCGGTCGTGGTTCTGATTCAGGAAATTATATGTTGGCACATCCAGGGTTTGATAAGCTAGCTTTTACAGGTTCAACAGAGGTGGGGTACACTGTCGCTAAAGCTGCGGCCGACCGCCTAATTCCAGCCACTTTAGAACTTGGCGGAAAATCAGCCAACATTATTTTTGAAGATGCCAATTGGGAACGTGCATTAGAAGGCGTGCAGTTAGGGATTTTATTCAATCAAGGGCAAGTTTGTTGTGCTGGGTCTCGTGTGTTCGTTCAGTCAGGTATTTATGATCAATTTGTAGAAGCTTTAAAGGAAAAGTTTGAACAAGTGAACGTTGGTTTCCCGTGGGAAAAAGATGTTGAAATGGGCGCTCAGATCAATGAGCATCAATTGGAAGAAATTTTAAAATATGTCGAAATTGGTGTGAAGGAAGGAGCTACACTGATTACTGGTGGGCAACGTTTAACAGAAAATGGGCTAGACAAGGGGGCGTTTTTAGCACCTACGTTATTAGCGAACGGCACGAATACAATGTGCGTGGCCCAAGAAGAAATCTTTGGTCCTGTTGCAACAGTGATTAAATTTGAAACGGAAGAAGAAGTCATTCGTTTAGCTAATGATTCTGAATATGGTCTAGGTGGTGCCGTCTTTTCTCAAGATATCAATGTGGCATTACGGGTTGCTCGTGGTGTACGGACAGGTCGGATGTGGGTCAACACATACAATCAATTGCCTGCGGGCGCGCCATTTGGCGGTTATAAAAAATCAGGAATTGGTCGAGAAACGCATAAATCAATGCTAGATGCTTATACGCAAATGAAAAATATTTACATTGTGACAAAAGAAGAAGCAGATGGACTGTATTAAGTAGTGTAGTGAATTTTAGATAATAAACTTATTTTTGGTTATTGTTATTTTTCGAGCTAAACAAAACAATAATTTTTTTAAAAAGTTGAGTGATGAGTAAAGTAAAACAGATTAAAAGTAAAGCCTGGTACAAAAATCACTTTGGATTTTTGTACCAGGCTTTAAAGCGGAGTAACAATAGTGTTCACTCTTGGTTGTTTTTAATTTTTGACTATTGTAGAAGGAGTTATTTTGCTTCTTCTGCTTCAAATTTAGCAAAAGCTGTTTCAATAACTTCTTTTAATGCAGAAGCAGAAGCTTCCATTTTTTCTTGTTCAGCATCTGTTAATGGAATTTCAATGACTTGTTTAACGCCTTGGCGGTTGATGATCGCTGGTGCACCGATATAAATATCGTTTTGACCATATTCACCTTCTAAATAAACAGATAGTGGTAACACAGAGTTTTCATCGTTTAGGATAGCTTTAGTGATACGCGCTAGTGCAACCGCGATTCCATAGAAAGTAGCTCCTTTTTTCTCGATGATTGTGTAAGCAGCGTCGCGTACGTTGAAGAATAAATTAACCATTGCTTCTTCATCGACGTCAGGATTATTTTTCACCCATTCGTAAATTTGTAAGCCAGCGACATTCGCATGTGACCAAACTGGGAATTCTGTATCTCCGTGTTCCCCTAAGATGTAGGCATGGACATTTCGTGCATCAACATCAACTAATTCGGCAATTGCTTGACGGAAACGAGCAGAATCTAGTGAAGTTCCTGAACCGATTACTCGTTCTTTCGGGAAGCCAGAGAATTTCCAAGTTGAATAAGTCAAAATATCAACTGGGTTTGCGGCAACTAAGAAGATACCGTTGAAACCAGAATCAACAATTGTTGTAACGATTTCTTTATTAATTTTCAAGTTTTTATGAACTAAGTCTAAACGAGTTTCGCCTGGTTTTTGAGGCGCACCAGCTGTTAAGACAACTAAGTCTGCATCATGGCAATCGTCATAAGTAGCAGCATAGATTTTTTTAGGAGAAGTAAATGCTAATGCGTGAGATAAGTCCAACGCGTCTCCTTCAGTTTTTGGTACATTAATATCAATAATCCCAACTTCTTGAGCAATATTCTGAGTTACTAAAGCAAAGGCATAGCTAGAACCTACGGCACCGTCCCCGACTAAAATTACTTTTTGGTGATCTTTATTCCCTGCGGCTGCAGTCATGTGTACCATTCCTTCCTCTACATTCTTTTTCATGAGCAACGAGTTTTTATTTCCTGTTGCTAAAGTGATAGTAACATGGTTTGTAAAAAATGTCACGAACTTTGATTGTGAAAATGATACAGTTTTCAGACCTGTTTCAAAATGGTAGCTCTTACATGTGCGTAATTTCACTATCTTACGCATATTTAAATTTCTAAAAAATTTTTTTACATCTTTCTTAATCTTCAAAGACTGCGAGTTTTTTTATTTCTATGGTATAATGAATAAAACTGGGTAGCGCATACGCTTCCCAGCCATTTTGTGTTGGCAAGCTTATAATCCAAGGAGAATGAAAGATGAAAGTAATCGTAGGACTGGGAAATCCCGGTAGTAAATACAAAGAAACAAAACACAACATTGGCTTTATTACGCTAGATGAAATTGCGTATCGGCAAAATGTTTCGTTTAATAATAGTAATTTTGAAGCAGATATTGCAGAGTTTTTTATAGGGACTGAGAAAGTATTGTTAGTGAAACCATTAACATTTATGAATGAATCAGGTCGCTCTGTTGGTCCGTTGTTGACCTACTTTGGGGTAGATGAGGAAGACTTGATTGTTATTTATGATGACTTAGACTTAGAGGTCGGTAAAATTCGTTTACGGCAAAAAGGTAGTGCTGGCGGCCACAATGGGATAAAAAGTCTGATTGCCCATTTAGGAACAAATGTCTTTCCTAGAATTAAAATTGGCATTGGTCGGCCCTCAAAAAATGATACAGTTATCCACCATGTACTAAGTACTTTTCCCAAAGAAACACACGAAGAGATGTTACTTGCTGTAAAAAAAGCAGCCGATGCCGCTTTATATGCATGCGAAGGACATACGTTTGTTGAAACAATGAATCAATTTAATGGAAAATAGCAGAAAGGAGGGCCCTTGTTTGAATATTATCGAACGAATTAGCCAAACAGAAATTGCTAAATCATGGCGCAGTCAACTAATGACAACAGGAACGCGCCAACTAATTACTGGGTTATCAGGCTCTGCTAAAACATTACTGATGGCAGGCGCTTTACAAAAGACGCATCAAAAAATTGTTATTGCGGTCCCAAACCTATACTATGCCAATCAATTAGTAGATGATTTTTTAAATATTTTACCTTCAGAACAAGTTCATCTATTTCCAGTAGATGAAGTGTTATCCGCCGAAATGGCCTTTTCTTCACCAGAAGCGCGCGCAGATCGAGTGAGTGCGTTAAATTTCCTGATGACAGCGAATGCAGGAATCGTGGTCGTACCAGTAGCTGGACTACGAAAATATTTGCCAACGAAAGAAACGTGGCAAAATGCGCAACTTCATTGGGAAATCGGGACAGAAGTAGAACCTGAAATCCTCGCGCAACGCTTAGTGTTAATGGGCTATGAACGCCAAGCAATGGTCGGAAAGCCTGGCGAATTTAGTATTCGCGGAAGCATTGTTGATGTCTATCCGCTAAATGCCGAATACCCTGTTCGGGTGGAACTGTTTGATGTTGAAATTGACTCAATCCGTTATTTTGAAGCAGATACCCAACGTTCATTAGAAAATCTTGAAGAAGTAACGATTTCACCAATGACTGATTTAGTATTCTCAAAGGCAGATATGAATCATGGCATGATGAGGTTACAAGATGCTCTAGAAAAACGTTTAGCGACAGCTAAAGATCAAACGGAGACCGATTTTTTAGAAGAATATTTTGGTCAGTTGCTGTCTTCTTGGGAACAAGGGATTCCTACAGAAAATGCTCACTATTATACAGATTTTCTGTACCAACAAAAAACTACGCTGTTAGATTATTTACCAGAAAATAGTTTGCTTTTTGTGGATGATTATTCTCGTATGATGGAAACGGAGCGAGAAATCGCTAGAGAGGAAGCGGAATGGCAAACCCTGAAAATTGAAGAAATGCGCGTGTTTTCTGAACAAACTTTTGGCGTAGACTTTCATGATCAATTGCGAAAAACTGCACGAAATACGACCTTCTTTTCACTTTTTCAAAAAGGGATGGGGAATCTTCGTTTCCAAGAAGTCCATAATTTCCAATATCGTTCAATGCAACAATTCTTCGGTCAAATGCCGTTGCTAAAAGCGGAAGTGGACCGTTGGCAAAAGCAAAACCAAACGGTTGTTGTTTTTGTTCCTACGAAAGAACGGATTCAAAAAGTCGAAGAGCTATTCCAGGACTTTGACATACCTAGCGTAGTAAGCAATTGGGATCAGCTGTTAGATGGATATGTCCAAATTGTTCAAGGGGCATTACAAACAGGGTTTGAATTACCTAAAAACAAGCTCGTGGCGATTACGGAAAAAGAAATTTTTCATACAACGACCAAAAAACGGGCACGTCGTCAAACAATCTCTAATGCGGAACGTTTGAAAAGTTATAGCGACTTAAAAACGGGCGATTATGTCGTTCATGCGAATCACGGGATTGGTAAATATATTGGTATGGAAACCTTAGAAGTTGATGGGGTTCATCAAGATTACATGACTATCTTGTACCAAAATGATGACAAGTTATTTATTCCAGTAACACAATTGAACTTGATTCAAAAGTTCGTTGCTTCCGAGTCTAAAACGCCGAAAATTAACAAGCTAGGCGGCAGTGAATGGACGAAAACTAAACGAAAAGTTGCTTCGAAAATTGAAGATATCGCGGATGATTTAATCTTACTTTATGCGACAAGAGAGTCGGAAAAAGGCTATGCTTTTCCGCCAGATGATGCGTATCAAAAAGAATTTGAAGAGGCTTTTCCGTATTCTGAAACAGATGATCAATTACGTAGTGCTGCCGAAATTAAACACGACATGGAAAAATCTCGACCAATGGATCGTTTGTTAGTTGGCGATGTAGGGTTTGGTAAAACAGAAGTGGCTTTACGAGCGGCTTTCAAAGCTGTTAGCAACAATAAACAGGTTGCCTTTTTAGTGCCAACAACTATTTTAGCGCAACAACATTATGAAACGATTCAAGAGCGGTTTGAGGGCTTTCCTGTAGAAATTGGTTTATTAAGTCGTTTCCGCACGAAAAAACAGCAAAATGAAACAATTGAAAAAATTAAACATGGCCAAGTAGATATTGTGATTGGTACCCATCGTTTATTGTCGCAAGATATTAATTTTAGTGATTTAGGCTTGTTGATTATTGATGAGGAACAACGGTTTGGAGTGAAACATAAAGAACGACTAAAACAATTGCGTTCACAAGTGGATGTCTTGACGTTAACAGCAACGCCAATCCCAAGGACCCTTCATATGTCGATGTTAGGTGTCCGTGATTTATCTGTCATCGAAACCCCACCAGAGAATCGTTATCCGATCCAAACGTATGTCATGGAAAATAATCCTGGGGCGATTCGGGAAGCGATTGAGCGAGAAATGGCCCGAGATGGCCAAGTCTTTTATTTATACAATCGAGTAGATACGATTGAACGAAAAGTTGAAGAGTTACAAGCACTAGTTCCAGACGCACGAATTGCGTATGCACATGGGCAAATGACAGAAGTACAACTCGAGAATACTTTGTTTGATTTTATTGAAGGACAATATGATATATTAGTCACTACAACGATTATTGAAACAGGAGTAGATATTCCTAATGCTAATACCTTGTTTGTAGAAAATGCGGACTACATGGGCTTATCTACGTTGTATCAATTACGTGGTCGTGTGGGGCGTAGCAATCGAGTGGCCTATGCTTATTTTATGTACGAACAGCAAAAAATCCTAAACGAAGTTAGCGAGAAACGTTTAGAAGCAATTAAAGACTTTACGGAATTAGGTTCTGGGTTCAAAATTGCGATGCGTGACCTTTCCATTCGAGGGGCCGGAAACCTTCTTGGTGCCCAACAACATGGCTTCATTGATTCGGTTGGGTTTGATATGTACTCACAGATGTTATCTGAGGCAGTTGCTCGTAAACAAGGAAAAAATATCCAAGACCAAAAAACGTCTGTTGAAATTGATTTGGGCATTGATGCTTATATTCCAGGAACGTACATTACAGACGAACGACAAAAAATTGAAATTTATAAACGGATTCGTCAATTAGAAAATATGGATATGTACGAAGAATTAGAAGCGGACTTGTTAGACCGTTTTGGAGAGTATCCTGACGAAGTGGCGCATTTATTAACCACTGGCCGTATCAAAATGGATGGCGACCGTGCCTTGTTAGAAAGTATTCGTAAACGCGATCAAAAAGTCAAGTTTGTGTTAAGTAAAATTGGCACAAAAACATACTCTGTGGAGCAGTTGTTTGAAGCGTTATCGGCAACCAGCTTAAAAGCTGATCTAGCAGTTGAGAAAGAACAAATGACTATTTCCTTGAAGTTGCCGAAAGATTGTAAAGAAGCTGTTTGGATTCAAGAAATTGCTACTTTTACAACTGCATTGCGACAAGAAAAATACAAACATTCGCAAGAAACGGATTCCCTTTAAAAGGAGGCCTAGAAGATGGCACAAAAAGAAATGCAACGAATGATGCAAGGTGCCGTTGTGTTAACCATTGCTTCCTTCATTGCAAAAGTGTTGAGTGCGTTTTATCGCGTTCCTTTTCAGAACTTTGTAGGGGATGAAGGATTTTACGTGTATCAGCAAGTTTATCCAATCTATGGGATTGCGATGACATTAGCATTGTCAGGCTTACCGCAATTTATTTCCAAAATTGTTGCTGAACAACCAGATATTCGGAGTCAAAAACAAGTGTTGCGCCAACTGTATCCCTATGTGTTATGGTTAGCAATTGCTTGTTGGGCCTTCTTTTTCTTTGGTAGTCAAGAAATTGCTATTAGTATGGGGGATGCTGCACTCCAACCATTAATGGAAGTTGTTTCCTTTACCTTTTTACTCGTTCCAATTCTTTCCTTCTATCGTGGGAATTTTCAAGGTCATTTGTTGATGGTGCCTAGTGGTATTTCACAGGTGATGGAACAGTTTGTGCGTGTCGGGGTTATTCTAGTAGCTGCGTTGTCCTATCATTACTTTGGTGGCTCCATTTACCAAACGGGGACGGTGGCCATGAGTGGTGCGTTGGCTGGCGGTGTCTTAGCGGTACTTGTCTTATGGTACTACAATCGAAAAATTCTTAGTGGAAGTACGGAATACTTGCATCAATGGAAGATTATGCCTCAAACCACAGGACTATTTAAACGTTTAATGATTGAGGGTGGTTTGGTCTCTTTATATAGTGCTTTTCTGATTCTGTTTCAATTAATTGATTCCTTTAAAGTAAAAAATGCTCTCATGCTTTTCGGGCTCTCTGATTTAGCTGCGAAAGTGGACAAAGGGGTCTATGATAGAGGACAACCACTAGTTCAATTAGGGTTGGTAATTGCTTTGGCTTTAAGCTCGACCTTTTTACCAGGTTTGACAAAATATTTTATGAAAAAAGACCGTCAACAATTTTTACAAGTTGCAAAAATCTTTTTGCGTCTTACCACAACCTTGGCATCGGCGGCTTCGATTGGTCTGATGATGTTATTGCCGTACATGAACTTTACGCTTTTTAAAGATTATAAAGGCAACGATGTTTTAGGGGTGTATGTTTTATCCATCGCTTTTATGGCCATTATTCAGGCCTACCAAAGTATTGAACAAAGTCGCAATCGTTTTAAAGGTCCTTTAGTGGCAGCTGGTGTGGGCTTATTAGTGAAATTACTGACAACGGGCTTTTTCACCATTCGTTGGGGAACATTAGGTGCTAGTTGGTCTACTATTCTTGGGTTACTAGCGACGCTATTCGTTTTAGTCCGACAATCGGATGCAGCGATTAATTGTTTTGTTCGAGAACGAAGCTTTTTGAAAAAATTGTTGCTTAGTTTAGCAATCATGATGCTGTCATTACTGGTCTATCAAGGAATTATCTCCATCTTGTTCCAAGGTGTGCATCACCGAAGTCAAGCGTTTTTCGTTACAGTTTTAGGTGTTGCAGTGGGTGGTACAGTTTTTATTAGCACCATCATTAAGTTAGAATTATTTACGATACGTGAATGGTTAAGTTTACCGTATGGCGCAAAAATTTTACGGATGAGACAAAAAAAATAAAAGAGGTGAATGTGATGCGGTTAGATAAATTTTTAAAAGTTTCTCGCATTATTAAAAGAAGAACAGTTGCCAAAGAAGTCGCTGATAAAGGTCGGATTCAAATCAACGGAGTCTTAGCCAAATCTTCTAGTACTGTGAAGATTGGTGACCTTGTCAAAATTCAATTTGGGAACAGAATTTTAGAAGTAGAAGTCCTGCAACTAAATGACTCTACGAAAAAAGAAGATGCCACAAAAATGTATGAAATAAAATCAGAAACACGTGTCTCTGAAGAATAAGCAGGTGAGGATGGAGCGCTTGGCAAGTTCATTGAAAAGATGAATATTCCAAGCGCTTCATCCTTTCAGCGTTTTAATGAAACAGACGCGCCGCTTTTGAAAAAAATTAATAAATCAACCACTGTTATTTCAAAAGCAAAGAATATTTTAGAAAAAAGCTTGATTTTCTTTAACTTCTCTGAAATTAACATTAGACAAGGTTCTTAGATGTTGGTATAATAAAACGGACAATCCAAAGCGAGTGGAGCGAGACGATGGGAAAGAATGAAAAAAACTCGAAGAAAGTTGCGGCATTGGAAAATGACTACACGAAAGAACAGTATGTCGAATTCCAAAAACAACAGAAACAATTGATTTTTAGACGCAGACGCTTGGCAGCGATTTTTCTCGTGGCCTTCATTATTTTTGCCTTTTCTGGCATCCAATTGATGAAAGATTATCATCGCTTAGGTGCTTTCAAACAAGAACGAGCAGATGCAATTGCTGAATCCGTAGCAGTTGATAAGAAGGTCAAGGATCTAAAAAAAGACGTTGCTTTGTTAAAAGATGATGATTATGTGGCAAAATTAGCACGTAGCCGTTTCCTTCTCTCAAAAGAAGGCGAACAGATTTATCCCACACCAGAACAAATGAAAAAAACACAGACTTCTGGAGCGGAAGAAAGCAAGAGCAGTTCAGAAAAAAATAGTCAATCACAGTCTTCAACTGAAACAACTAAGTCTTCAGCTGAATAAACTGCAATTATAATTAGGGAAAAAATAGGAGGAACAATTTTTTTATGTCAATCGAAGTAGGAGCTAAATTGCCAGGAAAAGTGTCAGGGATTACTAACTTTGGTGCATTTATTGATTTAGGAGAAGGAAAAACTGGGTTAGTACACATCAGTGAAGTGTCTAATGGATTCGTTAAAGATATTCATGATGTATTAACAGTAGGTGACGAAGTAACAGTGAAAGTAACCTCAGTTGGTGACGACGGCAAAATTGGCTTATCGATCCGTAAAGCACAAGAGCCAGCAGAAGGGCAACAACCAAAACGTGAATTTCAACGTCGTGAAAACAATTATGAGAATCGTGACCGTAATCCACGCGCAGGGGGCAAAAAGCCTTTCAATAAACCACAAGCAAATAACAATAACAATAAACAAGATTTTGACTCATTGATGAGCTCTTTCTTGAAAGATAGTGATGACCGTTTATCTTCATTAAAACGTAATACTGAAGGCAAACGTGGCGGACGTGGCGGACGTCGCGGCTAAGCACAAACAAATAGGGGGACTGGGGATAACGAATGGGTTATTTCTCGGTTCCTCTTTTATTCTAAGGAAGAAAGAAGGGCGAACAATGTTTTGGCAGTTTTATAAACGAGGAGAAGAACAAGGATTTTGGCAACCGCATCAAACAATCGTGGTCGCCGTTTCTGGTGGTGTAGACTCCATGG
>OGSC01000664.1_pt1 | contig 12460 bp, 10 predicted proteins | sample 1573751 | NCBI WGS metagenome assembly OGSC01 (sample SAMN03295840, study PRJEB24534) | human gut metagenome | isolation source: fecal sample 8 from infant 5 | host: Homo sapiens | place: USA: Pittsburgh, PA | collected 2014-07
ATATTATATAGTATCACATTAGAAATTATTAATAAAATATAGTATAATATATAAGTCGAATTTTTTAAATTTATGAGGTGAATAAATAGTGAATGAAATATTAAATACAAAAGATATAAATATTATAGGAAAATTTTTCATAGAAACCTGGGGTTGCCAGATGAATGAAGAGGATTCAGAGAAACTTTCAGGCATGTTAAAAAGAGAAAGTTATATAAGAACTGAAGAAAGAGAAGAAGCAGATGTAATTATATTTAACACCTGTTGTGTTAGAGAAAATGCAGAGCTTAAAGTATATGGCAATTTAGGGATACTTAAAGGCTTAAAAGCTAAAAATCCTAATTTAATTATAGCTGTAACTGGTTGCATGATGCAACAAGCAGGTATGGCAGAAACTATTAAAAAGAAATTTCCTTTTGTAGATATTATAATAGGAACGCATAATCTTCATAACTTTTCAAATTATTTAAATGAAGTTAAGAAAAAACATACATCTGTATTGAAAATACAAGAAAAAGAAGATAGTATAATAGAAAACATGCCAATAGATAGAAAAAATAGTATGAAGGCTTTTGTTACCATAATGTACGGTTGTAATAATTTCTGTACTTATTGCATAGTTCCCTATGTAAGAGGAAGGGAAAGAAGTAGAACTCCTGAAAACATAGAAGATGAAATAAAGAATTTAGTTTCTAAAGGTTATAAGGAAATAACTTTACTAGGTCAGAATGTAAATTCCTATGGTAAGGATCTAGAACCTAATGTTACTTTTGCAGAACTTTTAAAAAGAGTAAATACTATAGAAGGATTAGAAAGAGTAAGATTTATGACTTCTCATCCAAAGGACTTAACTGATGATGTTATAGAAGCTATTGCTAAATGTGATAAACTATGTGAACAAATACATCTTCCTGTACAGTCTGGCTCTAGTGATATGCTGAAAAAAATGAATAGACATTATGATAGAGAAAAATATTTAGATGTGGTATCTAAAATAAAAAAACTTATACCTAATGTAGCTCTTTCTACTGATATAATAGTAGGATTCCCTGGAGAAACTGAAAAAGACTTTGAAGAAACATTAAGCTTAGTAAAGACAGTAGAATATGATTCTGCTTTTACTTTCTTATATTCCATAAGAAAAGGAACTCCAGCTGCTAAGTTTGACGATCAAGTACCTGAAGATGTTAAACACAAAAGATTTAATAGATTAGTAGAAGTAGTTAATGAAATAAGTGCTAAAAAGAACAAAGCCTATGAAGGAAAAATAGAAGAAGTTTTAGTAGAGGGTACTAGTAAAAATGATGAAAATAAACTAATGGGTAGAACAAGAGCAGGAAAACTTGTTAACTTTATTGGTAATAAAGAATCCATAGGAAAACTTGTTAATGTTAAAATAACAAAAGCAAACTCTTTTTCATTAACAGGAGAAGAAATTTAAATATAAATTAAAAAGCTCTTAATAAGAGCTTTTTTTAAAAGATTAAATTAAAAGAAATATTTTAAGGAGGAAAAAATATGGGATTAACTCCAATGATGAAACAATATTTAGAGGTAAAAGAAAGCTGCAAAGATTGTATATTGTTCTTTAGATTAGGAGATTTTTATGAAATGTTTTTTGAGGATGCTAAAGTTGCCTCAAAAGAACTAGAGCTAGTATTAACAGGAAGAGATTGTGGTCTAGAAGAAAGAGCTCCTATGTGTGGTATTCCATATCATGCTGCTAATACATATATAGGTAGATTAGTCAGTGCAGGCTATAAAATAGCTATTTGTGAACAATTGGAGGATCCTTCCGCCTCTAAAGGTATAGTAAAAAGAGGAATTATAAAAATAATTACACCAGGAACTTATACTGATTCTTCATTTTTAGAAGAGAATAAAAACAATTATATAATGAGCTTTTATTTAGATGATAATATGTGTTCTATGAGCTTTGCGGATATATCCACAGGTGAATTTAACTCAACTCATAGCAATTTTAAAGAAGCTGTAGTATTGGATGAAATATCAAAATTTGCTCCTCGTGAAATAGTTTTAGATGAAAATACAGAGGAAGACTTTATACATACTATAAAAGAAAGATTTCCTAATATCTCTATAAGCAAAATAAAAGAAGAAAATTTTAGTTATAATATAGATAATAATTTAAAGGATCAATTTAGTAATTTTAATGAAGATGAATATGAAACCATAGTAAAAAAATCCGCTAATGGTCTTTTATATTACATATTTCATACCCAAAAGAATATATTATCTAACATTAATAAAATAGACTATTACAGCATAGTAGACTATTTAACTATAGATGTAAATTCAAGAAGAAATTTGGAGATAACAGAAAATTTAAGAGAAAAAACTAAAAAAGGATCTCTTTTATGGGTATTAGATAAAACTAATACAGCTATGGGTGGAAGGCAATTAAGAAGATGGATAGAACAACCACTTATAAATAAAAACCCTATAGAAGATAGATTAAATGCTGTAGAAGAATTATTAAATAATATATCTCTTCAGGAAGATTTAAAAGAAGATCTAAGATCTATATATGATATAGAAAGAATAGTAGGGAAAGTAGCTTCTAAAAGTGTTAATGCAAAGGAACTTATATCTTTAAAATGCTCTATAGGTAAGATTCCTTATATAAAAGAATACTTAGCAAATTTTAAAAGCGATTTATTTTTAAATATGGAACAAAATATAGATACTTTAGAAGATATTCATGAATTGCTAGACAAATCTTTATTAGATAGCCCATCTTTATCTGTAAAAGAAGGCAATATAATAAAAGAAGGATTTAATGAAGAAGTGGATTCCCTAAGGGAAGCAAAAAGCAACGGTAAAAAATGGATAGCTTCTTTAGAACAAAAAGAAAAAGAAGAAACAGGTATAAAATCATTAAAGGTTAGTTATAATAAAGTATTTGGTTATTTTATAGAAATTACAAAAGCAAATTTAAGTTCAGTGCCAGAGGGAAGATATATAAGAAAACAAACTCTAGCCAATGCTGAAAGATATATTACTCCTGAGCTTAAAGAAATGGAAGAAAAAATATTAGGGGCAGAAGAAAAACTTATAGATATAGAATATAAACTTTTTACTAAAATAAGAGATTTTATAGAAGAAAATATAGATAGAATGCAAAAAACTGCAAGAATAATATCTGATATAGATTGCTTATGCTCATTAGCTACTGTAGCCTTAGAAAATAATTATATAAAGCCTAACATAAATGCTAAAGATGAAATTCTTATAGAAGAGGGAAGACATCCTGTAGTAGAAAAAGTTATACCTAAAGGTGAATTTATATCTAATGATAGCTTAATAGATACAAAAGAGAATCAACTTATATTAATAACTGGTCCTAATATGGCAGGGAAATCTACTTATATGAGACAGGTAGCCTTAATTACAATTATGGCCCAAATAGGTAGCTTTGTTCCTGCTAAGAAGGCTAATATTTCTATATGTGATAAGATATTTACAAGAATAGGCGCCTCAGATGATTTAGCTGCAGGTAAAAGTACTTTCATGGTAGAGATGTGGGAAGTTTCTAATATACTAAAAAATGCTACCTCAAAAAGTTTGGTGCTTTTAGATGAAGTAGGTAGAGGAACCAGCACCTACGATGGCTTAAGCATAGCCTGGTCTGTTATAGAATATATATGTAATAATAAAAATTTAAGATGCAAAACTTTATTTGCAACTCACTATCATGAACTTACAAAACTTGAAGACAATATTGAGGGTGTTAAAAATTATTCTGTATCCGTATCAGAATTAGAAAATGAAATAGTGTTTTTAAGAAAAATAATAAGAGGAGGAGCAGATCAATCCTACGGTATAGAAGTTGCTAAACTAGCTGGCTTACCTTCTCCTGTAATAAATAGAGCTAAGGAGATATTACAACATATTGAAGGTGATACGGAAGAAAACTCCCTTAATATTACTACTTCTAGAGAATATAAAAACAAAGATTATATAGAAGCATCAAGGGAAACTTTAAGTACTAAAAATAATCTTGGAAGTGGAATACAACATGATACTTTATCTGAAACTAATACTACTATAATAGAGGATGAGAATACTAAAGATAATCCTTCTTGTAATAAAAAACAAATGAACTATAAAAAAAATGATGAAAAGTCTATAAAAAAAGAAGTAGCAATGGATTCTTTTCAAATAAATTTTGAATATATAAAAAAAGATAAAGTAATTGAAGAAATTAAAAATATAGATATACTTAATATGACTCCAATGGAAGGTTTTAATAAATTATATGATATAATAAATAAAACAAAAGGTATAGATTAAAGGATAGTTGTATTATTAGATTTTAAAAAGCTATATATTAGTACATAAAAAAATCTCATGATCTTTAGATTTTTACTAACCTAGTACCACTTATAAGTGGTACTAATCTATATAATAAAATATACGCTATGTGGTGATTTAAATGAGAAAAATAAATTTATTAGATCTAGAAACTACAAATAAAATAGCTGCAGGAGAAGTTATAGAAAGGCCCTTTTCTGTAGTAAAAGAATTAGTAGAAAATAGTATAGACGCCAATGCTAAAAATATAACCATAGAAATAGAAGATGGGGGACAAAGACTTATAAAAATAATAGATGATGGAGAAGGTATTTATCCTATTGATATAAAAAATGCTTTTCTTCCTCATGCTACAAGTAAAATAAATTCCATAGAAGATATATATAAAATAAGCACTATGGGCTTTAGAGGTGAAGCGCTAGCTAGTATTTCCTCCGTATCAAAAACTAAACTTAAAAGTAGGGTTGCTTCTTACAATTTTGGTAAAGAAATATATATAGAAGGTGGCAAAATAGAATATTTAAAGGATACTGGTTGCAATGTTGGTACAACTATAGAGGTTTCTGATTTATTTTATAATGTACCCGCAAGACTTAAATTTTTGAAAAGTACAAGAAGCGATAGCACTGCTATATCAGATATAGTAAATAGGTTTATATTAGCTCATCCAGATATATCTTTTAATTTAATAAACAAAGGAAAGCAAAGTATAAAAAGTTACGGTACCGGAAATCTAAAGGATTCCATACGATGTGTATACAACAAAACAATCAGTGAAAACCTTATAAACTTTGAAAGTCATAAGGATATAATATCTGTATATGGATTTATAGGGAAACCTGAAATAAGCCGTAAAAGCAGAACAAATCAAAGCATATTTGTAAATAAGCGGTATGTTAAAAGTAAATTTATAACTGCTGCGGTAGAAAATGCTTTTAAATCTTTTTTAACAGTAAATAGCTACCCTTTCTTTGTAATATTTATAGATATTTTCCCAGAATATATTGATGTAAATGTACATCCTACTAAATCAGAAGTTAAATTTAAAGATGAGAGGGCTATGTTTAAAGCTATATTTGATGCAGTTCATGAAGCTATAAAAGAAGAATTAAAAGAATCATTTACAAATTTCTTTAATAAAGAAGATATTAATATATATGATTCTGAAAAATCTATGGGTGAAACTATAAAAACAGAAAAAGAAGAAGTACAAATACCAATAGATTTAAATAACAATAATAAAATTCATATTTTTGGTAATAATATAAATAGTTCAACTAAAACTAACAATATAGAACCTGCTAAAGATGAAAACATTGAAGGAAAAAATATATTTGAAATTAATAATAATTCTTCTATTTCTAAACAAGATGAAGTATACTATAACAAAAATAATACTGAATACTTAAATTCAAATAATAACAAAGAAGAAAGTTCATCAAAGCAAGATAATAAGAATCCCAATACCCTATATATAAATGAGAATGATACAACGTCCTCATCTATAAATATTAAAGAAAATAATCCTACTAATTTTTATATAGATATGAAAATAATAGGACAGTTTAATAATACATATATATTAATAGAAAAGGATAAAGAACTTTATATAATAGATCAGCATGCAGCTCATGAAAAGGTGCTATTTGAAAAATTTAAATCCGAAATAGAAAAGGGATATGTAATAAGCCAAATTTTATTATCGCCTGTAGTTATAGAACTATCAGAAGATGAATTTAACATATACGAAGAAAACAAATATATTTTTAAAAACTCAGGTTTTTCAGTGGAAGCTTTTGGAGAATATACTATAAATATAAAAGAAGTGCCTTTAATTTTAGGTAAACCCAATGTAGAAAATCTTTTTATGGATATACTTTATAACTTAAAAAATATGAAATCTAAAGAAACTTCTACAATAAAATACAATGCTATTGCTACACTAGCATGCAAATCCGCAGTTAAAGCAAATGACACCTTGAAAGAGGAGGAAATAAAAAAATTAATAGAAGATATGCTTATATTAGATAATCCATACACTTGTCCCCATGGAAGACCTACTATGATTAAATTTACATTAAAAGATTTAGAAAAAAAATTTAAAAGAATACAATAAGGGGGATAAGTAAAAATGATAGACTTATTAATACTTGCAGGTCCTACAGCAGTAGGGAAAACAGATATCTCTATAAAACTTGCAAAAAAACTAAATGGAGAAATAATATCCGCTGACTCTATGCAAATTTATAAATACATGGATATAGGTTCAGCTAAAATAACCAAAGAGGAAATGAAGGGTATACCTCATCATCTTATAGATGTAGTAGCACCTCATGAAGAATTTAATGTATCCTCCTTTAAAACTTTAGCAGAAAAATGTATAAAAGATATATGGAGTAGGGGGAAACTTCCTATAATAGCAGGAGGCACAGGTTTATATATTAATTCTTTAATCTATAATTATGATTTTACAGATGCAGATAGAGACGAAGATTATAGAGAATATCTAATTAGATTATCAGAAGATAAAGGAAAAGAATATGTTCATAGCCTGCTAAAAGATATAGATGGAAAATCCTATGAAAAATTATATCCTAACGATTTAAAAAGAGTTGTTAGAGCCTTAGAAGTTTACAAAATCACAGGTAAATCTATAAGTGAATATACAAAAGAAAATGAAAAAAAATTGTATAATATACCTTATAACATAAACTACTTTGTTTTAAATATGAATAGAGAAGTACTATATGAAAGAATTAACAAAAGAGTGGATATAATGATGAATAAAGGCTTAATAGAAGAAGTAAAAAAATTAGAATCTATGGGATATACTCCAGATATGCAATCTATGAAAGGCATAGGTTATAAAGAAATTCTATTTTATTTAAAGGGCGATATTTCACTAGATGAAGCTATTTATTTAATAAAAAAAGGGAGCAGAAATTATGCTAAAAGACAACTAACTTGGTTTAGAAAAGATAAAAGATCTATATGGATAGATAAAGATAAATATAGATCTGAGGAGGAAATAGTAGATAAAATTATAAAAATGGTAAAATATAAATAAAATTAAAAGGATTTTTAATTTATTTATAGAATTATATAAGAATAAGTTTCTAATTATTTGTAATTTTTTTAGGAGGGAAAGGTTATATGACTAAAGTTGTTAATAATCTACAAGATATATTTTTAAATGGTGCTAGAAAAAATAGAATTCCTGTTACCATATATTTAACAAATGGATTTCAATTAAAAGGATTTGTTAAAGGCTTTGATAACTTTACAGTAATATTAGATTCAGATGGTAAACAAATGATGATATACAAACATGCTATATCTACAATTAATCCAGCAAAGCCCTTATTATTTGTACAAAATCCTAGCGGAGATGATTATAAAGATAAAGAATAGGTTAATTGCCTATTCTTTTTTTATATGTTAATATATACAATGTTAGATAATACATACTTATTATTTTTCTTACATATAGAGGAGGATGGAGATAGAAATGCTACATATAACAAAAGATACTCTAAGAAACATATATGACATAAATCCTAAAGTTCTAGATTTATATGAAAAGGCTATAGAAGATATTAAAGATGAGTTCCAAAAATATGATGAAATAAGAGAATTTAATCAACTAAAAGTTTTAAATGCTCTTCAGGAAGAAAGAGTTAGTGAATCTCATTTCACAAATTCTACAGGGTATGGATATGGAGATATAGGAAGAGATACATTAGATAGAGTTTATGCTAGGATATTTAACACAGAAAGTGCTTTAGTAAGACCACATTTTGTAAATGGTACTCACGCTATTGGAGCTGCTCTATTTGGAAATTTGAGACCAGGGGATACTATGTTATCTGTATGTGGAAAACCTTATGATACATTACACAATATAATAGGAATAGAAGGGGAAGAGAACATAGGTTCTTTAAAAGATTTTGGAGTTAAATATAAACAAGTAAATTTAAAAGAAGATCATTCTATAAACTATGAAGAAATAGAAAAGATATTAAAAGAGGATATTTCAATAAAACTTATACATATTCAACGTTCAACAGGTTATGGATGGAGAAAAGCTCTCCTTATACCTGAAATAGAAAAACTAATTTCTTTTGTAAAATCCATAAAAAAAGAAGTTATATGTTTTGTAGATAACTGTTATGGTGAATTTATAGATACTAAAGAACCAACGGATGTAGGCGCAGATTTAGTAGCAGGATCCTTAATAAAAAATATAGGTGGAGGAATAGCACCTACTGGTGGATATATAGCTGGCAGGGAAAAGTATGTAACTCAAGCTGCCTATAGATTAACCACTCCTGGCATAGGAGGAGAATGTGGTTCTACCTTTGGAGTAGTTAGGCAAATGTACCAAGGACTATTTTTAGCACCACATATATCTATGGAGGCTGTTAAAGGAGCGGTATTTTGTTCAAGGATAATGGAATTAGCTGGTTTTGAAGTGCTTCCAAAATATAATGATGATAGAAGCGATATAATTCAAGCTATTAAATTTAATGATAAAGAAAAGCTTATAAATTTTTGCAAGGGAATACAACAAGGTTCTCCTGTAGATTCCTTTGTTTCTTGTGAGCCGTGGGATATGCCAGGCTATAAAGATCAAGTAATTATGGCTGCAGGAGCATTTATTCAAGGGTCTTCCATAGAATTATCTGCAGATGCACCTATAAGAGATCCTTTTATAGCATATCTACAGGGCGGACTTACTTTTGATCATGCTAAAATAGGTATTTTAATTTCTCTATCAAAAATATTAAAATAATAAATTTTAACATGTAAATTAACCAGAATTACCTTGGGGATATTAAGTTTAATATATAAGTTTAATATAATAGAAAAAGCAGAATTAATATAAAAATAGTTCCCAGAAGTTATTTACTTAATACTTCTAGGAATTATTTTTATTAACAATCCTTTTTAAAAGCAATTTATTTTTAATACACATTTATTTATCAAAATAACAATGTTATTAATACTTTCTATATATTCCTACTAATCTTCCAAGAACTTTACAATCCTCTAAAATTATAGGTTTCATACTTTTATTTTCAGGTTGAAGTCTTATATAAGAACTTTCTTTAAAAAATCTTTTTAAAGTAGCTTCGTTGTCTATTAGAGCAACCACAATATCTCCATTATTTGCAGAATCGGTTTTTTCAATAATAGCTAAATCACCATCTAATATTCCAGCTTCTATCATACTTTCTCCAGATACCTTTAACATAAATAAATCCTTTGTGTTTTTTACATAATCAATAGGTAATGGAAATACATCTTCTATATTCTCTATAGCCAAAATAGGATTTCCTGCAGTTATAGTTCCTACAATAGGTACATTTATAACTTCTTTTTTTGAGGTAGGATCAACAATTTCTATGGCTCTAGTTTTGCTGCTATCTCTTTTTATCAAACCTTCTTTTTCTAATCTTTTAAGATGAAAATGCACTGATGAAGTTGAACTTAAACCTACAGCCTTGCAAATTTCTCTTACAGAAGGAGGATAGCCTTTTTCTTTAATTTGTAATTTTATAAAGTTATAAACTTCATTTTGTTTGTCAATTCGGCTTTTATTCATAATCACACCTCATTACTTAAATAATAATTAAATTATACCATAAAAATGGAAAGCTGCAAACTAATGTTCAAATAATTTATAATATAGCTTATGATTATAAAGGGTTTTTTAATGCATATAAACTATATTTTTGCTATAATAGTAAGAGTGTTTTTATAGAAGATATAAATTTCTCATAATAATAAGTGTTTTTATTATGAGGAATAACTTTTAAGTATAATAATAACCAATATAATAAATTTATAATTTGTAATAAGATACCATAAAGAAAGGTAGAGTGTAAATATATGAACAGAGAAACTTGTATTTTTAATTATACTAAAAAATGTACTGACTGTGGTGAATGTGAAATTTGTGATTTGAACACAAATAAAAAATGCGATAATTGCGGAGAATGCTTACAAAGAGAAGGAATAGATACTCAAGCTATAAAGATTGATGAAATAAAAGAGGATAAAAACTTTGTAGATAAAGAAGCCTTAAAGAAGGTACTAAAAGAAGATGAAGAGGAGTTAGAATCCTCAAAAAAATTTGAGCAGGATCTAGAAAATGAAATCCTACAGGATACAGAATTACTAAGGGACTATGATGAAAATTTTAAAGAGCAGGGACTATATGCCATAGAAAATGTAGATGGAGTACAAATAGAATATATAGAAGATGTAGATGGATTAAGTGAACTGATGGAGGATGAATCTAGATTGAAAAAGGTAGCCTACGAAGAATTTCCAGGGCTTATAAAAATTAGAGAAAATAAATAGAAAAACAAGAGCTTCTTATACAACAGTAGAAGAAGGGATGTTGGAATTGTAAAATCTAAGATAAAGCACTTTAAAATACCTATATAATACAAGGTTTTAAAGTGCTTTATAAAGTTTGCTTTATTCATCACTTAAAGGATTAGATTTAACTGCTTCTCTTAATCTATCACTATCTACATGAGTATAAATTTGGGTTGTAGATATGTTTTCATGGCCTAATATCATTTGTAAGCTTCTTATATCAACACCACCATGCTTGTACATTAATGTAGCAGCCGTGTGCCTTAATTTATGAGGAGAATATTTTTCTCCATCTAAGCCTGATTTTTTTACATACTTCTTTACTAACATCTCTACAGAACGTTTATTTATCCTTGTATAATTTTTACTTAAAAATAGAGCATCCTTGTCAACTATTTTTTCTCCCATTTCTTTTCTTACGCTTAAATAATCATTCAAAGTTTTAATGCAGGCTTTATTAAGGTAAACAGTTCTTTCTTTGTTTCCTTTACCTATAACAGTTAAAACATCATTTTTAATATTAGATATGTTTATACCACATAATTCTGAAAGTCTTAACCCGCAATTTAAGAACATAGTTACTATACATAAATCTCTTTCTTTAAACTTACCATCTATAGAAGATAATAGTCTTTTACTCTCATCTAATGTTAAATATACAGGATTTCTTTTACTTATTTTAGGACTTTCCAACTCTAGGGCTGGATTTTCCTTTATGATTTTAACTTTACCTTGTAAAAATTTAAAGAAAGATCTTAATGTAGCTACTTTTCTAGCTTTAGCATAGCTACCATTATTTCTATAATTCTCTGCAAAGGATACAAAAGCGAACAAATCCGTTAATGATATATTCTTAATGTCTTCATCACTTATATTGCTTATTTCTATATCATTAAATTCTGTTTCTCCAGGAACCATACCTTTGTATAATTTTAAAAATCTAAAAAACATAATCAAATCCAATTTATAACTTTCAATTGTATTTTCTGATTTTCCTTTTATAGTTCTAAGATAATTTAAAAAATCATTTAATCTTTGAGGAAGATTAGGATCATATAATTGTTGAATATTATATTTCATTGAAAATATGTACCTCCTTAGCCTAAAAATAACAACAACTTCGCGAAATTTATATTTCGCGATTATAATATTCTATATAAAAGGGGTAAAATCCTTCTTTTTTTTTATTAATATTATAAGTTTTGTAAGTTTTGTTATATAGATATATAACTCATAAGTATTATCTGTATTTTTATATAGATTCTTCACTATAGCTAACATATATAAAACCGCTAAGAATAGTATACCTTAGTATATATAGTTTAGCTAGCAGTTTGGATCATAGTTGAATTTTAAATTTCTGCCCTATCCCAGTCAATTGCATTTCAATTGATAATGAACATCAATTATTTAACTATGTATAATTCTATATTTATACATTTCATTCTTTTAACAGCATGTGTAAAAAAATGGTATTAATTATTAAATTGATTTTAATTCACAATATGTAATTATGTTTGTGGAAACATAATTTTACATTTATTACCATTGTTTTAATTTAAAATAATTTTTCAGTTTATTTGTATAATAATGAATAATATTTTATTCTACACTATATTTTATATGCGTCTACATTTTATTTTTATTAAAATTATTATATATGCATCTGCAAGAAAGATAACTATACTATTAAAGATAAGGTATTTCAAACTAATTTTTAAATCTATTTATTATATAT
>OGSC01000665.1_pt1 | contig 12389 bp, 12 predicted proteins | sample 1573751 | NCBI WGS metagenome assembly OGSC01 (sample SAMN03295840, study PRJEB24534) | human gut metagenome | isolation source: fecal sample 8 from infant 5 | host: Homo sapiens | place: USA: Pittsburgh, PA | collected 2014-07
ATTTTATCTTGAGACATCCCATTTTAATATTTTATTTATATTTAAGCTTATCTATTAAATGTTCAAAGGCTATTTTAGGATTATATATTAAGCTTCTTGGTCCAGAAAATTTCATTACTTCTATTATTTTCTCTCTCATTTCCTTTTTATAGCAATGAATTTTACAACTACCACAGTTTGGTTTATTTTCTCCAAATCTGCAATGATCTAATCTAAAATTGGCATATTGTAAAAGTTCCCTGCACTCATCGCATAACACTTCTTTTGTTTTATGTTTTTTTCTACAATATAGATCTATCATAAATTCTATACTTTCCTTTTGCTTTTCTATTCTGGATTTTTTCATATAAACAACACCCCTTAAAACCGCAGCTTTTTTAAATATTTAATTTTATTAAATTTATGCTAGTGCCACTTTCCTTTCTGATTTTTTATTTAAATCATCATTTTCAATAGATTTTAAAGCAAAACTACTTTCAACTAGGTCCATCTTTGAATTCTTTAATTCTATAATTTTATTACATATAGCTGTGGTAGATTTTCTATGGGATATAAGTATTATACTTCTATGCTCACAATTCTCGTTTATTGCTTTTAGTATTTGTCCTTCATTTAAAGTATCTAAATTGCTAGTAGGCTCGTCTAGTATTAATATAGGTGCTTCATTTATAAAAGCCCTTGCAAGCCCTATCCTTTGTTTTTCTCCTGATGATAAATTCCCACCAAGCTCTCCTACTTTTGTTTCATAGCCTTTAGGAAGATTTTCTATAAAATCATGTATAGATGCTTTTTTAGCAGCTTCTATTACCTGTTCCCTACTAGCCTTTATATTTCCCATTTTTATGTTATCTTCTATAGTTTCATTAAATAAAAAAGTTTCTTGACTTATTAGGGTTTGATTTTTTCTAAGATTTTTTGTTTCTATATTTTTAATAGAATTTTCTCCTATAAGAATATCCCCTTTATTAACATCCCAAAATCTCATGAGGAGTTTTACAAATGTACTTTTGCCTGTACCACTTTCTCCTACTATGGCTATCTTTTCTTTTTCATTTATAGATAATCTTACATTTTCTAAGATTTTATTCTTTCTTCCTTGATAGGAAAAGCTTACATTATCATATACTATATTAGTATTTAACATTTTTTCTCCCCTGTCTATTTCTTCTACCATAGGCTCCTCATCTAAAATACTAAATACTCTTTCAGCAGAGGCAAAGGTATAGAGCAAATTATTTGAAAGATTACTTAAAGCTACTACTGGTCCAAAGTATGATGAGATAATAACAATTGCTAAAATCATATAACTAAGATCTAATATATGTTTCATATATAAATTGTATCCTACTAAACTATAAGTTACTATAGCAAACATTATAGTAAAATCTGTTGTAGCCCTTATTATACCCTCATGATTTTTTATACCCTTTAATTTTTCATTTAATTTGTTAGAGTTTTTATTTATATTATCTAATCTTTCTTGTCCATTATCATAAAGCAATATCTCTTTTAATCCTCTTAAGGAATCTAACAAATAAGAATTAGTCTCTCCAAAAGTATTTCTATATTCTAAAGCTGATTTATTGCCTATCTTTGAAGAATAATAAGGAATAACAAAACCTATGATAGAGTAAAATACTATAGCTAATATCCCAAAATAAATATTAATATTAAATAATACTATGGTTATTATAGTTGATGTAATTACAGCTATTAATATGGGTGCAATAGTATGAGCATAAAAAACTTCTAAAAGTTCAATGTCAGAGGTTATTATAGAAATTAAATTTCCTTTTTCTTTTGTTTCTAATTTTGCTGGTGCTAATTTTCTTAAAGAAGTAAAAACTTTATCTCTTAATATTGCTAATATTTTAAAGGCTATATAATGGCCGGAAAGTTGTTCTACATATCTAAATAAACCTCTTAATATTGCAGAAACAATAATTATTGTTATGGCACTTTTAAAGGATACTATGCTTTTTCCTCCTAAAACATCCCCCATAGCTACAGCTCCAAATGAAGTAATAGAAATAGCTGCTAAAAACCCTAAAACCCCCATAGTTACTGTAATGGTCATTATTGCCATTAAAGGCTTAACTTCTAAAATAAGCCTTTTCATTATACTAAATCCAGATCTTCTTTTCATTTTATGCACCTCCTAAGTCTTCTAATGCCTGTTGTTTTGTAAGCATATCATAATAATATGACCCTTGTTCATATAAATCTATGTGATTTCCCTTTTCTACAACTTTCCCCTTATCCAGCACATAAATTTTATCTGCATTTTTCACATTAGCTAATCTGTGGGAAATCACTAATATAGTTTTTTCCTTGGATAATTTATAAATGGCCTGCCAAATCTTTTCTTCACTTTCCACATCTATATTAGAGGTAGCTTCATCAAAAATAATCATATCTCTATTCCCTAAAATAGTTCTGGCTAAAGCTAATCTTTGTTTTTGACCACCAGATAATAAACTTCCACCCTCTCCTACTTTAGTTTTTAATCCATTAGGTAAAGCTTCTACAAAGTCATATAAATTTGCAACTTTTAAAGCTCTCTCTATTTCTTTCCTAGTTGCATCTTTTTTAGCCATTAACAGATTTTCTAAAATTGTTCCATTAAATATATAACTATTAGTAGAGATAAGTGAAATTTTTTTACATATATCTTTAAAAGAAATATCTTTATATTCTAAGTTATTTATCTTTATATTCCCTTTATCTATTCCATAATTTTTTAATATAAGTGAAGCAATGGTACTTTTCCCACTACCACTTTCCCCCACAATTGCTACAAACTCACCATTATCCATGGATAAATTTACATTACTAAGTACTTTTCTATGTTTATCATAGCCAAAGTCTACATTTTCTAATTTTATACTTATTTTTTTATTTTTTTCTTCCATAGATTTAAAAGAACATTGTTCATTTTCAGGCAAATTATTGTCTAAATCTTTATAACTTCTTAAGTCATTTTTAAAGGAACACTGTTCATTTTCCACCTCACTATCTAAAAGTTTAAATATTTTTTCTGATGCTGCTATTCCATTCATAGATACATGAAAAAAAGATCCTAATAATCTTAAAGGTATAAAAAACTCCGAAGATAAAAGAATTATTATTAAAACTCCCCCTAAAGATACATTTCCATTTTTAAACTCATTTAGTGCAACTATACTTCCTAAAGCAGCCCCACCAAAAGCAATAAGATCCATTACATTTATAGAGTTTAATTGCATAGATAATACTTTCATAGTTATTCTTCTAAAGTTTTCTGCATCTTTGTTCATTTTTTCATGTCTTTCTTCATCTCTATTAAATATTTTTAACGTAGTTAATCCTTGTAGGTTTTCTAAAAAAGTTTCTCCTAAATCAGAATATATATTCCAATAATTTCTGAATATTTTTTTAGCTATTTTCATAATACACACTATGGATATAGGTATTAAAGGTACACAAATTATTAAAATTAAAGCTACTTTGATAGATATAAAAGATAAAATAAAAAATAAAGTAATTGGAGCTAACGTTGAATAGAAAAATTGAGGTAAATATCTTCCAAAATAATTTTCTAAAGTTTCTACTCCCTCTCCTGTTAACTGTACTATAGTTGAGGTGCTATAGGTTTTATTATAGTTAGGTCCTAAATCTAAAAGCTTTTTATAAATAAGTGCCCTTAGTGTACTCCTTGATTTTGCAGAGGATAAATAAGAAAATTTACTATAATAAATATTACATATAAATCTTATAATCAAAATAGAAATTACTAAAGGTGTGTATTTTATTAAATTTACCTTGTCCCCTTTATATACACAGTTAATAAATTTACCTAATAATATTATTACGGATGCATTACAAATCATAGATATCCAATTCATCAATACCGTAAGCTTTACATATTTCTTAGACTCACTACATAAATTCATGAGTCTTTTATCTAGCATCATAAAATTCACGCCTCCTTAAGTGTTTTAATTTTTATAAATACTATAGTTTTAACTACTAATAAAACAACTATAGCTATTCTCATAGCCAAAATATCCTTCATAAAAAATAAAGTTATAAGCATTACATATACAGGTATTAGTATAGATAATTTAGTTTTTAATGTCATAGCTTTATTTTCTTTGAAACTTCTTACATGTTTTTTATAAATATTAGTATTTTCAAACCATATACTTATTCTTTTAGAACTTTTAATAAAACAAAAAGATGATAATAATAAAAAAGGAACTGTAGGTAATATAGGTAAAAATACACCTATTACACCTAATCCTAAAGAAATAAACCCTATAATTAATAATAAAACTTTTTTTATCATAAAACGCCCCCTGAATATATGTATCCATTAATAATATTATCATATAGGATAATGATTTTCAATATCATGTAAAAGTATTATAATTATAAAGTCTTTGATAGAACATTATCATAATATAAATAAAATGATATAATTGTATTGGCGTACATAAGTTGGGCTTATTTCCATATGAGTATCATAAACAAAAGAAAGAGGACAAAAGTGTCTTTATAAATTGTGGAGGGATAAAATGTTTAAAAGTGTAAGCGACAAAAAATTAGGACTTATATTAGTTCTTTTAGCAGCTATGTTTTGGGGATATGTAGGAGTTCCTACTAAGCATTTAGCAGATCTAGGTTTTGATAACTATACTATTTCTTTTTTTAAAACAAGTATACCTGCAATATTTTACTTGATATATTCCTTTAAAAAAGATCCTTCTTTGTTTAAAGTAGATAAAAAAGGTATTTTATTTTTTATAATTTATGGCATAGTGGTTATAGCAGGATGTTTTATAGCCTTTAATATAACCATAAATTTACTTCCTTTAGCCTTGGCAACTATGTTTTTATACACTTCTCAAATTTGGGTAGTAACTATTTCCTACTTTATGTTTAAAGAAAAGTTTACAACACAAAAATCAATATCTATGTTGTTAATCTTAATAGGTTGCTTTATGATGTGTGAAGTGCACAAATTAGGAAATTTTAATCTAAGTACCAAGGGTATATTTTGGGGCCTTATATCTGGATTCACCTTTGCACTACAAATACTTTTAGCTAAAGTAAGTAATGAAAAATATCACTATAGTCATAATTCTTTATTAACTTACTCCTTTTTATTTGCAGCTATATTTTTATTCCCTTTTATGGATATGAAAAACAACATTCATATTTTTAAAAGCTCTAATAATCTATTTTTTCTATTTAAAAACATATTCTGGAGTGTTGTAGGTACCCTTATTGCAAACACTGCCTATGTGAAATCTGTAGAATATATAGAAGCAAGCATCGCTAGTATGGTATCCTCTTTGGAACTAGTTATAGCTTCTGTTTTAGGTTTTATAGTATTTAATCAAGCTTTAAATTTAGTTCAAATATTAGGAATGGCTTTGATTCTTGTGTCTATAATTTTATTAGAAATGAAAAAATCAGTTTTGTTAAAATTATTCAAAAAACCTAATGAAAACTTAGAAATAATCTCTGAAACCAGCTATGAAAACTGAAATTAAATAAAATATTTTAAGGAAAGTGCATCGCACTTTCCTTATTTCTTGTAACTAAATTCTCCATTTTCTTTTATATTAAAAAAATCTGCAAAACTTATATCAAATATATCCTTATCTATTTTTGATATATCTATTTTATTTTTTATAAGTTCTGTTAATACTCCAGCATAATCTATATCCCCTTGAAGTATAGCTCCATATATAATTCCATCTTTGTGTATTATTTTTTTATAAACCCCATTTTTATCTATTATATCTACTTTATAGCTGTCATCTTTTGGCTCTACTATACCTAAAGATATAGTATATACCCCTAAAAAATTCATGGAATTTCTTGCCCCAAAATTGTCATCTAATAATTTTTTTTCTCCTGCCATATTATGAGCAGCTATTCTTCCTTGCTTCATAGCTATCGGCCATATAGGAGCTCTAAAAGTTACATCCCCAGCAGCATATATATCTTTAACTGTTGTTTCACAGTTATCACTTATTACTATTCCTCTTTCTATTTTTATTTTTTCAGTATCTATAAAATCTATATTAGGTCTAACTCCCGCTGCTACAATTACAATATCACAGTTTACTGTTTCACCATTGTTTAATTTTATCCCACAAGCATTGCCATCTTCATTTATTAAAGCTTCTTCAGCTCCTACATTAGTTTTTATATTAACATTATGTTTTCTAAATAATTCTTCATAGGTTTCTGATGCCTTTTGATCTAATTGAAGCGGAAGCATTCTATTACCCATTTCTACTACAGTTACTTCTACATCATTTTCTATTAATCCCATAGTAGCATCTATGCCTACTAGTCCAGCTCCTATTACCACTGCTTTTTTAATTTTTTTAGCTTCTTCTTTTATATCTATAGCATCGTCTAAATCTCTTAGTGTATACACTCTTTTAGCTTCTCTTAAATTCTTAATTGGTGGTATAGAAGCATAAGAACCTGATGCTATAAGCAATTTATCATAATGTTCTGAAATTTCCCCTTGTACCTTTACTATCTTCTTATCTATATCTATATTTTCTACCTTTTTACCTTTTATCCATTTTACATTATACTTATCAAAAAAATCTTTTTCTATAAAAGATAATCCTTCTATTTCCCTATTTCCACCTATAAAATGATGTAATAAACATCTTGAGTATACTTTATCATCTTTAGAAATCATAACTATTTGTGAATCTTTATCTAATTTTCTCAAGGTTTTTACTGCTGAAATTCCTGCTGCACTAGCCCCTATTACTACATATTTCATATTATTTACCTCCTGAGCCTTAATATTTTTCATTGTATTTTAAAATCTATCTTTTTATTAAAGAAAATTTCATACTAATCTCTGGTAGTTTATTTCCATTCTATTTTTTATTTTATCATCTAAACTACAAAATGTTACCTTTATTCTTAATAAAATCTTAAACTAAAACACTGTAGATTATTTAATCTTATACTATATAATTTAAATTTCTTCCACATAAATAGCTCCTGTAGGGCAGTTTTCTACACATCTAGGTATTTCTCTTTCATTACATAAATCACATTTTATTATGACTTTACTGCTTTTTTCATCTGCCTTCAATACTCCATAGGGACAGTTCATTACACACATAAAACAGGCTGCACATTTATCTTTATTATAAGATACTACACCCGTCTTTTCATCTTTACTCATAGCTCCAGTTGTACAAGTATTTACACACTCTGGATTATCACAGTGTCTACAAAATATAGGGGTTTTATTACCTAGCATATCTAACTCTATATGATTTCTACTTTCATTAAACTTATCCTCTAAATCTAAATCATATATGGATTTCCCCCTTTCATTATGTTCTGACATACAGGCGAGAACACAATTTAGGCATCCTTCACATAAATCCTTGTTTATCATAATTCTTTTCATAAAGAATTCCCCCTTAACTCATTTAAAAACCAATTTAATAATGATATTAAATCATTTTGAATTTAATCTTGTAGCTAATATTTTTACATTGATCCGAAATAACATTAGCTTAAATTTCAGATCAACGTAAAAATATAATTATTGAAATGACTATTTAAGTCCTAATTTCTCTCTTCTATCCAAAACTATTGCTTCTAGTTTATCCGCAGCTTTTTTTACATCATCCTCTATTATTAATTGTCCTCCAGTTAAATTCTTTAGATCTTCTGTTAATACTTTGGATACAACCTTACTACCCCCTATAAATGGTGATATAGCAAGATGTAATGGTAATCCTAAAGCTAATCCAAATGCTCCATCTGCTAAAGCTTGTTCCTCTAACCATTGTGGTGCTGAAAGAACTAATGGAAGCTGTGGTAAATCTATACCAAGATCTTTAGCTAATTCTGTAGCTACAATTTCAAGTCTTCCTATAGCAAGGCATGGTCCAAAATTAAGTACTGGTGGAATTTTCAAGCTTTCACATACTGCTCTTAAATTATCTCCTGCAAGAGAAGCTGCTGAAGTTGACATTAAACCTACATTTTCAAGTCCACCACTAGAGCATCCTGCTGAAAGAACTATTATATCTCTTTTTATAAGTTCTTTTGTTAACTCTACTGTAAATACATCATGTCCCATAGCTGTTAAATTAGAACATCCAACAACTCCAGCTACCCCTTTTATTTTTCCTTCCGCTATTAAATCTAATAGTGGTTTCCAAGTTCCACCTAAAAATTCTTTAAGAGAAACTTCACTTACTCCTGTTATAACATCATTATAACCGTGATCTCTAGGTATGTTTACTTTGATATTTTGTCTTCTTTCTTTGTATGCATCTAAGGCTTCTTTTATAATATGTTCACTGATTTTTTCTCTATCTTCATAAGAATACTCTAAATATTCTGCATTAGATTTTTTAGCTACATCATCTAGACAAATCATTTTTACTTTTAGATTTTCTGTAATAGGTTCTATACCTGGTAATGTACAGTTGAATTCTGATACTATAGCATCTATTGCTCCTGTAGCAATTATAGCTTCACTTGTGAAATTATTTCCACCATGACCTGAGAATACCTCTTTATAATGTTCTCCTCTTAATTGCAGATCTTGACCTACACAAGTACATCCAACTAATCTAAAACCTTTAGCTCCAACTTTTTTAGCTATTTCTACTACATCTTCATCTATCAATCTATCTTGAAGGTGTGCTATAGTTGAATGTTGATGGCCTGTTATCATAATATTTATATAATTTTCATCTATAACCCTAAATCCAACCTTAGCAGGTCTTATAACTGGTTCCCCAAGCATTACGTCATTTAATAAATTTGTTAATGTTAATCCATAAAGACCTGTGGATATACCTAGATTTAGACAATGTAATAACATTTCTACAGGATCACTGTTTAAATTTGTAGAAGTTTTTACTACAGCATCAAAAACTTCTGACTTAGCCCCACCAGGTAATATATTAAGCTTTTCCCAGTTTTCATATCTTGGTTTATAGGCCATTTTTTCTACTATTTCCATCTTTTCATACCTTGGTTTATATAAATCTTTTAAAACCATATCTGCTACTTTAACTGCTTTTTTGTATATATCTTCTTCTTTTATTTCAAAGATTTCTGCTAATCTATTTAAAGCCTTTTCTCCTTTTATCTTTCCTTTATTTTCCCCTGTGGCTTTTAAGTTTCTTGCAGTATTTTCTACTATATGTAGGTAGCATCCTGCTCCTGCTGCTACTGCCCTTAAAAAGTTTCTTGCAACTATAGTATCTGCATTAGCACCACATACTCCTCTTGGTGATTTTGGAGTTATTCTGCAAGGACCATTTGCACAAAGTCTACAACAAACACCTAACTGACCAAAACCACATTTTATTTTTTGATCCTCTACCCTATGATGAGAAGTTTCCATATCCATATTAGATATAAATCCTTGAAGAACTTTATCTGCTGATTTACAAGTTTTACAATTTGTACACATTGACATAACCCATCCTCCTTCATAATGTTTACCTATTTGGTATAGTTTTATTTATTTATAAAAGGAATATATTTAATTCCTTTCTTTTCATATATTTACTTATATTTTTAACTCCTAACAACAAATTTCCTATTCTAAAAATAGACCTTTTAGGTATACTTTTACATAAACAAAGTTTCAATGTTCTATCTTTTTAATTTTCATAGAATTATCGACCCCTTTTGATCTAAAATTTCTTGAAAATTTACAGCTTCTAATTCACTTACAAGTTTTCTTTGTATTTTACATAAAGTCCTATGTATTTCACAATTTCCATTTTTACCTGCATTACAATACCTAGGATCATATATACATCTATTTATACAAATTGGTCCATCTATTGCTTCTATTACATCTTTCAGATTTATATCCTTAGGCTGCTTATTTAATGCATATCCGCCTTTAACACCTCTAAAGGATACTACTATTCCTGACTTTGTAAGTTTTCTTAGAAGCTTTAGTAAAAATCTTAAAGGTAATCCTTCTTGCTCTGATATAATTCTAGCCTCTACTCTTTCTCCATAACCTAATTTTGATAAATAGAGTATAACTCTTAATGCATAATCCGCTTCTTGTGTAATTTTCATATTTATTCTCCTAAAAGTATACTTAATGAGTATACTTTAAATATACTCCTTTGTTATAAAACTGTCAATAATTTTAACTAAAATTTCTATTATCTTATACATATATTTTATAAAAGGCACATGGATATATACTACTATAATATATTACTCTTACAAAACACTATATGTTTAAATAAATATTAACCTAAGCATAGGCCCTAAAAACTAAAATTTAGTTATAACAAAAATCTTAATAATAGTATATATCATTATTATGTACCTTTTATTTTATAATAATAAAATAAATATACTTGTTATAATACTGTTATTCCATATCTATATAATCTTCATCCATACACTTCATATCTTTCATACCTTTCATATCCTTCATATGCATCATAGGATGCATATGCATTGGCATCATTGGATGCATTCCCATCATATGGCATGGTATCATCATAAAACATATTCCTTGCATTGGATTCATCATTCCCTGCATAGGCATTTGACCCATTCCCATCATAGGATGCATTCCCATCATAGGATGCATTCCCATCATATCATCCATTCCCATCATGGAGTACATTCCCATCATATTATCCATTCCCATCATGGAAGACATATATGGAGTTGGCATTGGGTGACACATTTGATGCATATGATGCATTTCCATATCATCATACATTGGTTTCTTATCCATTGGCTTTTCTTTCATTTTCGCTGGCATTTTACTCATACTGCAATCTCTCATAATTACACCTCATTAAATATTTTTTAAATTACATTATTATGTTATGCATTGTATATATTATTGGTTCCATATTTAATATAAATTTTTGATTATAAATTACCACATTATTGTTCTCATCTCATGGTTATTCATAGCTATATTTTCTTCTGCTTCTGTAATTCTTTTATTTTTTTTATGAGTTGTACTTATTATATAATTATATTTAATTGCATGTTTTATTTCATCTGTTAAAATTTCAAAAACCATATCCCTATGATATCTATTTGGAAGTCCCTTTCTTATTTCTCTATACTTTTCCATTGCAGCTAACTCACCGAACAAAGCTTTTTTTACTCCATCTATATAAGATTCAGGCTTTTCAAAGTCCTCTGCTCCATCTGAAGCTTCTATATCTTTCCCCGTATAAAATTTGTATATAAATTTAAACATTTTTCTATGTTTTCTTTCATCATCTCGTATAGTTCTTATGATTTCTTTTTCTTCATTAGTAGGTGCTTTACTTATTAAATAGTCATATAAAAGCTCATCTTCTCTTTCACCTTGAACCGCACCCTTTACTAACTCTAGCGCCTTATTAAAATCATGTTTTGTAAAATCCATTCCGTAAAAACTACAGCACATCATCCGTTGCATATTATACATACAAATATCTCCTCATTTTATTTCTTCACAATTTCTATTATATTCAATAAGGAAAATCTTGTACCTAATCTACCATTTTGTTTATATAGTAGATTATCTTATATATGATATTATGCGCCATAATATTAATATATTAAATTTAGTGCATAAATTTATTTATACTAAATTTAACCACCTAGCGTTATGTCCTGCTCATCATACCATTTTAATGCTCCATAAAAATGCTCTGGTTTAAAATCTGGCCAATAATCTTCTATTATATAAAAATCAGAATATACTGATTGTATTGGTAAAAATCCACTTAATCTCCTTCTTCCTCCCCATCTTATTATTAAATCTACCCTTGATATATCCGTGGATTTTATATGTTTATTTATTTTATTTCTACTACTTAAATTATTATTTTCTAAAGCTTCAAGATCCCACTCCCAGCCATAATTTACAAGGAAATTTACTTTTATCCCACCTTCTTTGAATACTTTTCTTTTCTTTGTATAGGGAAGAAGTTCTTTCGGAAACATTGGTGATTCTGTATTTCCTACTACAAGTAGTGAAGCATCTTCATTACATAACATTTCTACTGCTTCAATACAGGCCTTTGTAAAAGATTCTCTTTGTACTTTAGGTCTTTTAGTATTATCTGTAGTGAAACCATAATATGTAATCTCATTTATTCCCGCTGCTCTGCAAAGTCTAAATAGCATAAGCCCTGGATTTAGACCAAAATCATATCCACACTGCTTTTCCATTCCCTTATTATTAGCCCATCTTCTATTTCCATCTGGAATTATACCAATATGGTTTGGTACTCTCATAAATTATCCTCCTTTGGATTTTAATATTTCAATTACCATTATTATGCGCAATAATGGTATTTTTAAACACTTATAATTATTTTAAAAAACAACCATTATTA
>OGSC01000666.1_pt1 | contig 12367 bp, 14 predicted proteins | sample 1573751 | NCBI WGS metagenome assembly OGSC01 (sample SAMN03295840, study PRJEB24534) | human gut metagenome | isolation source: fecal sample 8 from infant 5 | host: Homo sapiens | place: USA: Pittsburgh, PA | collected 2014-07
ATCCAGAGTGGTGGAGGGACTGGCCCTATGAAACCCGGCAACCACTAAGGTATTTTATTACCTTAAACGGTGCTAATTCCAGCAGGTTAAACCTGGTAGATAAGATATAGAGGAAATGAACTTCTTGTGTTATCTGCAAGAAGTTTTTTTATTTATATGTAATAAAAAACTTTAGAGGATAAGAACAAAATAGAATATATAGAAAATAATATATTTGTTATATAAAAATAGGAGGGATAATATTGGAAAGAAGAGAAATTAGTAAAGGAAGTCCAATAGCACTGTTACCATTATTAATATTTTTAGTAGTTTATGTTTTCATTGGAGTTATATCAAGGGATTTTTATGCTGTACCTATGAGTGTACCGTTTTTAATAGCAGCTATGAGTTCATTATTAATGAACAGAAAAGAAACTTTATCAAAAAAAATAGATGTATTTTGTGAGGGATCAGGTGATTCAAATATAATTTTGATGTGTTTAATATTTATATTAGCAGGTGCTTTTGCACAGGTTGCCAAAGATATAGGCGCTGTAGATTCAACAGTTAATTTAGGGCTTAGCATACTTCCAAGTAATATATTAATAGCAGGAGTTTTTGTTATAGCTTGTTTTATATCCTTATCTATAGGAAGCTCTATGGGAACTATAGTAGCTCTAGCACCCATGGCAGTGGGAATATCACAAAAAACAGGAATAATTTTGGGATTAACAGTAGGAGCTGTTATAAGTGGAGCTATGTTTGGAGATAATTTATCTATGATATCTGATACTACTATAGCGGCATCTAGAACTCAAGGTTGCGATTTAAAAGATAAATTTAAAACCAATTTCTTTATTGTATTGCCAGCGGCAATAATAACAGCAATAATATTTAGTGTAATAACAGCTAATAAAGGTACTGTACTAGATGAAAATTATTCTTATTCATTGGTAAAAGTTTTACCTTACCTATCTGTTTTAGTAGCAGCATTGCTTGGTGGCAACGTAATAATTATACTATGCGGTGGAATTGTTTTTTCAGCGGTTATAGGTTTATATTTTGGAACATTTAATATAGTAGGATTATTCCAGTCCATAGGCAAAGGGATTGGTGGAATGACAGAGTTAGTTATAATATCTTTGATAATAGGTGGAATGGTAGAGGTAATAAAATATAATGGGGGAATAGATTTCCTATTAAATTTAATAAAAAGTAAAGTAAAGAGCAAAAGAGGTGCAGAACTAGGTATTGCTTTGTTAGTGAGTGTTGTTGATATATGTACAGCTAATAATACTATAGCTATAGTAATGGCTGGACCAATAGCTAAAGATATAGCAGATAAATATGATGTAGATCCAAGAAAAAGTGCCAGTTTACTAGATACATTTTCATGCTTTTGCCAAGGAATAATTCCTTATGGTGCTCAATTGTTAGCAGCAGCAGGAATTGCTAAGATATCACCTTTTGCTATAATGCAATATCTTTATTATCCATATTTAATGGGTATATGTGCATTAATAGCTATAATTGTAGGGTTGCCTAAATTTAAAAGTGTTACAAAAGTAGCTGAGGAAAATATAGGATAATAATTAAATATATTACCAGTAAAATGATAACACAAAATAAACTTTATAGAAATAAAGTAAAATTGTGTTATTCTTTTTTATTGGAAGTAATAATAATTAATTTAAACAATTAAAATAATACCAATATTAGGTTTTAATTTCAATAAGATGAATTTAAAATATATTTTTAGTTTAAATTTCGACAATAAATATCATTAAGAAGTCTGAAAATTCCTATAATTGGTTATTCATATTGCGAATAAGAAAAAAATATATCATAAATGAAAATTAAAATACTAAATTGTCAATTTAAATAATAAGAAAATACTAAATACATTTCATTAAATGACATATTTTTGTGTGCAACCTATGTTAGCATATTAATAAAGTTATTTTGTTGGCAGGGGGATAGTATTATGGAAGTGGTATTGGAAAATCTTATTAAAGGTCAAAACTTAGAAGACAAGGAGTATATATATTATTACAAACTTATAAAAAGTGATTTGTATATTTCTTGGCAAGAGGAAGACATAAAAGTTCAATCCTATGGGATAGAAATAATAAGAAAGGATTTTCAAAAAGAGCAACTTACAAATTCGGAAAGCAATAACATAAGACATATAAGTCCTCATAGATATAAAGTACATAATTTACTAAAAATGCTTTATGAACAAACAGTTTCACCTATTCATCTCATAGACATAATTGGAGAGTATGCAGATGAATATGTAGTTGATTATGAAAATGTATTAAAAAATGCATCTTCTATGTGTAAATGAAATAATTATATATAATTTATAAGGATAAATAGTAATAGATTTTAACTATTTATCCTTTATTTTTATTATGAAACAAACAAATTATTAAATTTGTCTTTTTTTACTTATAAATAGTTTGTTATATAATATAACTTAAGGAAGTGATGATAATTTGATCTACGGTATTGGAACAGATATTATTGAAATTAGAAGAATAGAAAAAGCCATAACTAGAAATAAAAACTTTACAAATAAATTATTTACCAAAGATGAGATGGACCTTTGGGAAAAGAAAAATTTTAAGCTAGAGTTTATAGCAGGAAGATTTGCAGCAAAGGAGGCTGTATCTAAGGCTTTAGGCACTGGAATTAGAGATTTTAATTTTAAAGATATAGAAATAACAAATGATGAACTAGGGAAACCACAGGTTATTTTAAAACCAAAAGCTGAAGATATAATAAGAAAAATATCAAAATCCCATAAATTTCATTTGAGCATATCCCATGAAAAAGAGTATGCTATAGCTTATGCTTTATTGGAGGTATTTATATGAGAATAACTTCTTCAGAAAATTTTAGAAAAGTGGACAATTATTCTATAGAAAATATAGGTATACCGAGTATTGTGCTAATGGAAAATGCAGCATTAAAGGTTGTATCTAATATAGACTTACAATTAAATAATAGATTTGTTATAGTCTGTGGAAAAGGTAACAATGGGGGAGATGGATTAGCTGTAGCAAGACATTTATATTGTTCAAATAAAGAAGTAGAAGTATTTATAATTGAGAAGAGTAAAAGTAGTACTAAGGATTTTGAAATAAATTATAATATATTAAAAAATATGAATTTAAATATTAAGACTATAAGGGATTATGAAGATTTAGATTATTTAAGAGATAGTATAATCAAAAGTGATATGACTGTGGATGCTATTTTTGGTATAGGACTTAGTAGAAAAATAGAGGGAATATATAAGGATACTATATCTGTAATAAATGAAAATAGTAAAAGTACACTGGCTATAGATATACCTTCTGGATTAAATGCTAATACAGGTGAAGTAGAAGGGGTTTGTATAGAGGCCAATATAACAGTTTCTTTTGAAATGTACAAAGAAGGATTTTTAACTTATGATAGGGATAAATATTTAGGAAATATTATTATTGAAAGCATAGGAATTCCTAGGGAAGTTTTAGATTTATTTTCTAATGATTCTTATATTATTGATAAGTATATGTTTAAAAATAATTTTAAAGAAAGAAATAAATATGAACATAAGGGCGATTTTGGGAAGGTATTACTTATAGCTGGAAGTAAAGGATTCTCAGGAGCAGCTTACCTATGCACAGAAGCAGCAGTTAAAAGTGGAACAGGACTTGTAACTTTGGCTACATCTAATGATATTCAAAATATACTAAGCTCTAAATTAGAGGAAGCTATGACTATAAATTATGAGAATTATGAAGACGTTAAAAATATTATGAAAAAAAGCAATTGTATAGCAATAGGTCCAGGCATGGGTAAAAATAATAACACAGAGGAACTGTTAAGAAAAATAATAAGGGATTATAATGGAACCATGGTTATAGATGCTGATGGTATAAATGTTTTAGAAAACAATTTAGACATAATAAAAAATGCAAAAGGCAAAATAGTTTTAACTCCACATTTGGGCGAATTTTCAAGAATAACAGGTTATGGCATAGATTATATTAAAAAAAATAGATTGAAATTAGCTAAAGAATTTGCTAAAGAGAATAAAATTATATTACTTTTAAAAGGATACAATACCATAATTACAAATGGGGAAGAAGTATTTGTAAATTCTACAGGTAATAGTGCTATGGCATCTGGAGGTATGGGAGACTGCTTAACAGGAATAATAGTATCTTTTATAGCTCAGGGATATAATCTCGTAGAAGCTACTTGCCTTGCAGCATATTTGCATGGGTACTGTGGTGAAAAATTATCTTTAAAAATGTTTTGTGTAAATGCCACTCATGTATTAGACTATATACCTTTTGCTATAAAGGAATTACAGAATATACAATCAAATTAATATGTTATTCAGCTTAAAAATTTTCTAATAGTGTAGGTGAAATGTATAATTAGATTAAAGAATACAACTAATTTAATGAGGCTTATTTTAAGTAATATAAAAGTATTTTGTAAGGACCTAGTAATATATAAATGAAAATAAGAATAATATTATTAATGAAATAAGAAGCGAATATTTAGGAGGCCTTACATGAAAAAATTATTTGTATTATGTTCAGCTATCGCAATAGTTTTAGCTACATTTTTATTTATACATTTCAATAAAAATAGTGAGTACGGAGATAGTATAGATTATTTGAAAAATTTGGAAAGTTATAGTTGTGATGTAGATATAAATATAAAAAACAAAAAACAAACAATTCAGTATAAAGGAAAGCAATTTTATAATAAGGAATTAGGCTATAGATTTGAATTAAATAAAGATAGAATATTATTATACACAAATAATAAAATATTTGTTAAGGATTTGGCTAATGGAGTAAAGTATAATAAAGATAAAGAGTTTGATAAATTTTATAGATTAACATTTATAGGGGAGTATATTTGTCTTTTATATACTAATGAGGAGATAAAAGTTGATTTAAGAGATGAAGGAAACTCTAAATATGAGGTTATAACATTAACTATACCAGGAAATAACAGGAATGCAGTAAAAGCGGAATTATTTGTAGAAGATGAAAAAAATATTCCTAAAAAATTAATAATATATGATAGTAAAAATAATGAAAGTGCAGTTATAAATTATACAAATTTTATACCAAATAGTAATTTGGATAAAAAATTATTTAATCCAGATAGCTTATAAAATTTATTTTAGAAAGCAGGGAAGATTTTGTTTAGAAATTTAAGAGCAGTATGGGCAGAAATTGATCTAGATAATTTACAGCATAACTTAAAAGAAATAAAAAAAATATGTGGAAATAAAGAAATAATAGGGGTTATAAAGGCTAATGCATATGGACATGGAGCCATGGAGATAGCCCCTACTCTTTTAGCAAATGGAGTAAGTAGGTTAGCAGTAGCAGTTTTAAGTGAGGCTATGGAGCTTAGAATGAGTGGAGTAAAGGAGCCCATTATGATACTAGGTTATACACCATGGGCTTTAGGGGATATGCTTTTAGATAATGATATAGAACAATCTGTATATTCTTATAACGATGCTTTAGAACTATCCAGAATAGCGGTGCTAAAAAGAAAAATATTAAAAATACATATAGTAGTAGATACGGGTATGGGGAGAATTGGTTTTTTACCTACAAAAGAAAGTGTAGAAAATGTATATAAAATAAGTAAGTTGCCTAATATTAAAATAGAAGGAGTGTTTTCTCATTTTTCTTCTGCAGACGAGTTAGACAAAGATTATACACTGTATCAAATGAATAAGTATAATCAATTTATAAATAAATTAGAAGAGAAAAATATTCAGGTACCTATAAAGCATATTGCTAATAGCGCAGCTATAATAGATTTAGAAAGTACTCACTTAGATGCAGTAAGAGCAGGTATTATAATGTATGGATATTATCCATCTAATTATGTATTAACAAATAATACAAAGTTAAAACCAGTAATGTCTTTAAAAACTAGTATAGTACACATAAAAAAAGTATCTTCAGGAGAATATATAAGCTATGGCAGAACTTTCAAAACAGAGAAAGAAAGCATAATAGCTACTTTACCTATAGGCTATGCAGATGGATATAATAGATTATTAAGCAATAAAGGAAAAGTCATAGTTAATGGTAAACTTGCTCCAGTGATAGGAAGAGTCTGTATGGATCAATGTATGATAGATGTAACCTCTATAGAAGATTTAAAAGTTGGAGATGTGGTTACAATTATGGGAGAAGAGAGTGGAGTAAGTTATACTGCAGAGGATATAGCATCAGAAATAGGCACTATAAGTTACGAAGTTATATGTAATGTAAATAAGAGAGTGCCTAGAGTATATAAGAAAGATGGTAAAATTATAAATGTAGTAAATTACATATAAAATTTATATAAAAGCATATTTATATGCAATTTACATAATAATACATAATTGTATTAAAATAAACTTTGACATTGAAATTCCTAAAACTTTATAATTAAATTATAGGTATTACATAGCCTTATTAGGAGGTATTATTTTATGGCGGATAAAAAGAAGGTAGTTATAAATCTTCCCAATACACTTTATAATGAAATAAATGAAATAATAAAAAAAGATTCCCAAAAAAGAAGTGAATTTTTTAGGGAAGCTATAATACTATATATTGAGGAGAGAAAAAAGCAAATAAAATTGGATGAAATGAAAAAAGGTTATATAGAAATGGCAAATATAAATAGAGACTATGCAGAACAGGGATTTGAACAAGATGTAAAAGATTTAAAAAACTATGAAGCTATGCTTTCGGAGAGTGATTTTCCAAATGACACAACAGATAGTAAAAAGAGGAGATATATTTTATGCTGATCTAAGTCCTGTAGTAGGTTCAGAGCAAGGCGGAATAAGGCCGGTTATAGTTATACAAAATAATGTAGGAAATAAATATAGTCCCACAGTAATAATTGCAGCAATAACTTCACAAATAAATAAGGCTAAACTACCAACCCATGTAGAAATATCCTCAGAGGATTATGGATTAAATAAAGATTCAGTAGTATTGCTAGAACAAATAAGGACTTTAGATAAGAGAAGATTAAAAGAAAAAATAGGTCATATGACAGATGAAGATATGAAAAAAGTTGATACTGCTATTTTAGTTAGTATGGCTTTGAATTAAATAGGATAAGGGTTTTTTACCCTTATCTTTTTTTGATTTTATATTATATTTTAATAGAATAAAGAAGATAATTATAAAAAATATTTTTGATTAATTAAGAATATATACATAAGAAAGTTATAGTTTGTTAATATATTTATATATAGCCCAAAATACTGGTTTAATATATAGCTTTTTGCACCTATATATTAAAATTAATTTTTATGTTACAATAATATAGTAAATAAGGGTAATTAAAAAATACTTGGAGGTAAAAATATGAAGAAGAACATAGAAGAGCTACAAGATATAGCTAAAGTTATTAGAAAAGACATAGTTTCAATGTTAACTGAATCTGCTTCTGGACATCCAGGAGGTTCTTTATCAGCAGTAGAGATATTGACTGCTTTATATTTTAATGATATGAATGTAGACCCTACTAATCCTAGGGATTTAAATAGGGACAGATTTGTTCTTTCTAAAGGGCATGCTGCTCCAGTATTATATAGTACTTTAGCAAGAAGAGGATTTTTTAATCCAGAAGAGCTAAAAACTTTAAGAAAAATCGGATCAATATTACAAGGTCATCCAAATATGAATGATGTTCCAGGTGTAGATATGTCAACAGGTTCTTTAGGTCAAGGAATATCAACAGCAGTAGGCATGGCTTTAGCGGGAAAACTTGATGAAAGAGATTACAGGGTATATGCCCTACTTGGGGACGGAGAATTAGAGGAAGGACAAGTTTGGGAAGCAACTATGGCAGCAGCTCATTACAAATTAGATAATTTGACTGTTTTTGTAGACTATAATGGATTACAAATAGATGGTCCTTGTAGTGAAGTTATGTCAGCAGAACCTATAGCAGATAAATTTAAAGCTTTTAATTGGAATGTTATAGAAATAGATGGTCATGATTTTAATGCTATATTAAATGCTATAGAAAGCGCAAAAAATACTAAAGAAAGACCAACTATGATAGTATGTAAAACTATAAAGGGTAAAGGTGTTTCTTTTATGGAAAATGAAGCTGGATGGCATGGTAAAGCACCAAGTGTAGAAGAATGTGAAAAAGCTATATGTGAAATCGGAGGTGACAAATAATGGGAGTTAAAATAGCTACAAGAGAAGCATACGGAAAAACATTAGCTAAATTAGCAGAAGAAAATTCAAAGGTAGTGGTTTTGGATGCAGACCTTTCAAAATCTACTAAAACTGCTGACTTTAAAAAAGTTTGTCCAGAAAGATTTATAAACGTAGGTATAGCAGAAGGTAATATGATGGGAATAGCTGCAGGACTATCAACTTGTGGTAAAATTCCTTTTGCTAGTACATTTGCAATGTTTGCTACAGGAAGAGCTTTTGAACAAATAAGAAATTCAATATGTTATCCAAACTTAAATGTTAAAGTATGCGCAACACATGCAGGAGTTACAGTAGGAGAAGATGGAGCTTCTCATCAATCTGTTGAAGATATATCATTAATGAGAAGTATACCAAATATGACTGTTATTTGCCCAAGTGATGCAGTAGAAACAGAAGCGGCTATAAGAGCTGTAGCAGAATATAATGGACCATGTTATGTAAGATTAGGAAGATCAGGAGTTCCAGTTATAAATGATAACAAAGAGTATAAATTTGAAATAGGAAAAGGAATAAAGTTAAGAGAAGGAAAAGAAGCTACTATAATAGCTACAGGAATAATGGTAGATGCAGCCCTACAAGCTTATAATATATTAGCTGAAGAGGGTATAAAGGTAAATGTTATAAACATACATACCATAAAACCTATAGATAAAGATATTATTGTAGATGCTGCAAGGAAAACTGGAGTAGTAATTACAGCAGAAGAACATAGCATAATAGGTGGATTAGGATCAGCTGTATGTGAAGTTTTAAGTGAAAATCATCCAGCACCAGTTTTAAGAGTAGGAATAAAGGATACCTTTGGTGAAAGTGGTAAACCTGCAGAGCTATTAAAAAAATATGAATTAACATCAGAAGATATAGTAAAGGCTGTAAAAAAAGGATTAAAATTAAAATAGTGATTTTTTATTAAAAAGGGTTGGTACCTTACCTTCCCTTTTGTATTGCTAAAATTAAAGGAAGGATATGATATGAAATATTATTTAAAGGATATATTATATAGTTTAAAATTATCCTTTTATCTATTTTTTGTAAGCTTTGCAATAGGTTGCTTCATAGGTGTTATATTTCCTAATAGATCCTTTTATGTTATATTTTTATGGGGATGTAGAGTATCTCAATATGTAGCTATTTTTGGTATGGCTATAGCAGGTATATCTTTTACTAAAGAGGAACTTTTAAGACCGCTGCATCATGAAAAACAATGGAAAAGCTATTTTAAAAAATTAAATTTATCCTTTGTAATATTATTAATGAGCATATTTTCATTGATGATATCGTATACAGTTCAGCGCTTATTTTTAAGAATTATAATTAAATGATTATTAGATTAATATTTTAAATTGGAATAATAATTATTTATGCATATATTTGATTTATTACACCTTTTTACAGAAGGTGTAATTTCATGTGAAAATTATATATAAAAATAAAATAGGGGGGTTTTTATGAAAAATAATAGATTTAAAGAGTACTTATTTATAACTATTGGAGTTTTCTTAGTAGCTACATCAGTAGTTTTTTTCTTTCAACCTAACAATATAGCGGCAGGAGGAACTACAGGAATTGCTATAATTATAAATAGTTTTTTTCCTTCATTACCAGTAGGTCTACTTATGTTAATAATGGAAGTTTTTTTGTACACAATAGCATTTATAGTTATAGGAAATAAGTTTGGTGCAAAAACAATTTATTCTGGATGTACGTTAGCAGCTATTATATGGATATTAGAAAAATTAGATCTTATGGGTGGAAAGGCCGTTACAAATGACTTACTTTTGGCTTCATTATTTGGAGTTTTTATATCAGCTATTGGAATGGGTATAGTGTTTAATCAAAATGCTTCTACTGGGGGGACGGATATATTAGCAAAAATTATAAATAAATTTTTTCATATAGAAATAGGAAAAGCTTTGTTGATGGTAGACTTTTTAGTAACTCTTTTTGCAGCGGCATCCTTTGGAGTAGAAAAGGGTATGTATGCTCTTTTGTGCGTGGTTATAAATGGATTTACTATAGATGCAGTGATAGAAGGACTTAATATGTCAAAGCAAATAATGATAATAAGTAAAAAAAATAAAGAAATAAGCGAGTTTATAATACAAAAACTTGAAAGAGGCTGCACATTATTTCATGGTAAAGGTGTATATAGCGATGAAGCTACTTATATCCTCTATACGGTTTTAAGTAGAAAAGAATTCATAAAATTAAAACAACATATAAAGGAAGTGGATAGTAAAGCCTTTATAACTGTAAGTGATGCTCATGAGGTTCTAGGAGAAGGTTTTAAAGATATAATTGAAGAAGCTTAGTAAATTATAGGAAGATGTTTGTATTATTTACAAACATCTTTTTATATTTTACAATAATTTAGTTTTTAATTTTTACTTTTATTGTGATATAATGTTGATAGTTAGAATTGTTTAAAGTAAAATGAAGCAAAAACTCAGAATAAGGAGAGGTATTCATGATTGAATTTAGAAATATAAGCAAGATATACAACGGAAATAAGTATGCACTATCAGATATAAACTTAGATATTGAAAAAGGAGAATTTGTGTTCTTAGTTGGACCTAGTGGTGCTGGTAAATCAACTTTTATAAAACTTTTACTAAGAGAAATAGAACCTACTTCAGGTAAACTACTTGTAGATGGTACAGATGTAACAGCACTTTCTAGAAAACAAATACCACATTACAGAAGAAAAATTGGAGTAGTTTTTCAAGACTTTAGATTAATACCATCATTAAATGTATACGAAAATGTAGCTTTTGCTATGAGAGCAATTGAAGCTAATCATAGAGAAATTAGAAAAAAAGTTCCTATGGTTTTATCATTAGTAGGTCTTTCAAATAAATATAAAGCTTTTCCACATGAACTTTCAGGTGGAGAGCAGCAAAGAATATCCTTAGCTAGAGCTATAGTAAATAATCCATCAATATTAATAGCTGATGAGCCTACAGGAAATTTAGATCCAGAAACATCTCTTGGCATAATGGATATATTAAATGATATAAACCATGCTGGGACAACTATAGTTATGGCAACTCATGCAAAGGATATAGTTGATAAAATGAGAAAAAGAGTTATAGCTATAGAAAAAGGAACAGTAGTTAGAGATACAGAAAGAGGTGTATACGGATATGAAGATTAGTACATTAAAATATTTTGTTGTAGATTCTATAAAGGGATTAAGAAGGCATAAAACCTTAAGTACAGCTTCTATAGCTACTGTAGCAGCTACCTTATTTATATTAGGAGTATTTCTTCTTTCCATAATGAATGTAAAACAAGCTGTTACAGAAGTTGAATCAAAAGTAGAAGCAACAATAGTATTAAAAGACAATATAAAGACAGAACAAGAAAAAGCTATAAAAGATAAAATAAATTCTATAACAGGGGTAGAAAAGGTATCCTATGAAAGTAAAAAAGATGCATTAAATAAATTTAAGAAGCAATTAGGAGAAGATAATAAGTCTTTAGCAGAAGGTTTGGAAAAAGAAAATCCATTACCGAATTCAATTATAGTAAGGGTAGAAAAACCAGAATTAGTTTCAAAAGTAGTAGGGTCTATAAAAAATATGGAGGGAATAGACCAAATAAAAGATGGTAAAGAAATAGTTGATAAAATAACTAAAATAACAAACACACTAAAATGGATGGGATTAGTATTGTTTTTAATACTAATAGGAGTATCTTTATTCTTAATAGGAAATACTATAAAGATCACAGTATATTCAAGAAAAAGAGAAATAGGAATAATGAAATATATAGGAGCTACCGATTGGTTTATTAGATGGCCCTTTGTATTTGAAGGAATTATCATAGGTATATTAGGAGCTATCATTGCCATTTTACTATTATATTATGGATATAAAGGAGTATACACTAAGGCATCAGCTGGATTAATATTTGTAAATTTATTAAATCCAAGTTACGTTTTATCAAGTATACTATGGATATTTGTTCTAGTTGGAATAGTAATAGGAGCTGTAGGAAGTATACTATCTATAAGAAAATTTTTATCAGTATAATTATTATATATTAGTAAACATTAAAATAAGAGAGCATGCACAATATAAGAAATATGTTAAATATTTTCTTATAAATGG
>OGSC01000669.1_pt1 | contig 12306 bp, 12 predicted proteins | sample 1573751 | NCBI WGS metagenome assembly OGSC01 (sample SAMN03295840, study PRJEB24534) | human gut metagenome | isolation source: fecal sample 8 from infant 5 | host: Homo sapiens | place: USA: Pittsburgh, PA | collected 2014-07
AATATAGAAAATTATTTTTATTAATTATTAACACATAATATAATTGATATAAAAAAGAACCTATGGACAAGACCATCTTTTATGTGTTTAGTCTATAAGTATAATTTTAATTTTGAGTAAGATTACTAGTTTCCTTTATATCCTTTAAGAAGAAGGATATAACTAAAACTTTTCTTGGGAAACAAATTGGTAACAAATTTGTTAATTTTGGCAAAATAATAATGATAATATCTGGATAGAGAAGGCATAAGGAGTGATAATTTATGACAAAAAAAACTATAATTTCTTTAATATTAATATTAACAGTTATGCTAAGTGTTTCTGCCTGCGGAAATAAACAAAAAACCAGTGTGTTAACAAATAATGTAGAAAAAGAAGAGGCAATGCAGGAAAATGAAATAAAAAAATTTATTGCAAATGGAACTAACTTTTTAAATGTAGGAAAATATGATGATGCTAAAAGTTCTTTTGAAAAAGCAATTTTAATGGACAAGTCTAACAAGGAATCTTATATAGAAATAAAAAATAAATATATGGAAAAGAAAAGAACTGACGATGCTTATTATTTTATAAAATTAGCTGTAACCAATAATGTTGATACTGAAAATATGAAAAAATTATTAAATGATATAAAATCAAAATTTGAAGTTACCAAAGTATATGTAAATGTTTATCAAAATAATGAATACAAATTACCAGATAAAATTAAAGCAAAAATAAACAATGAAGACAAGGAAGTTGGAGTTGTTTGGAATAATAAGAATATAGATACAAGTAAAGTAGGAACTATAAAGTACGAAGGTAAAATAGAACAATATGATAGAATGGCTGAACTAAATCTTAAAATAATAAAAGCACAAGAACAAGAAAAGTCAAATCCTAAAAACAACAATAAAGTAGATTCTAAAAATAACAACAAAGTATTAGAACACTCTAAAAATAATAAAGTGGACTTTACTCAAGAGAAATCATTAGAATATGCTAAAAAGTACTATAAAAATAATGAGGATTTATCTTATTCAATTATTCCAGAAGTTAAAAATCAAAATGATAAAAAATATTATGAGATTGTAGTAAAGTCAAAATCATTTATAAAACAAGGTGGAACAGGAACTGTTGGTGTTATTAAGGTTTTTGAAGATGATAAGATAATAGAAAAAAATTAAATTTAAATAAATCCAGAATATATTTATTATTTATAGATAAAAATTTTTTGAAATAGAATATATTTACTAAAAAAGTAATAGTGTATACTTATAGCATATTCATAAAAAATATTATATAGATAAGTTTCAAATTTTAATTTAGTGTTAAATTATAAATAAGTTGGAAAACACACAGATATTTCGGTGTATAAATGTTAATAGTAAGGGGAAATTACAATGGGATTTAAGGTTCTAATAGTTGAAGATGAAGTGTCTATAAATGATATTTTAGTATCTGCATTAAGGGCAGATGGATATACTGCCAAGGGTGTATTTTTAGCCAAGGATGCACAAGATGCTTTAGAGATTTTTCATCCAGATTTAATATTATTAGATATAAACTTACCAGATGAGAATGGTTTTGAATTATGTAGGTATATAAATAATAAATACTGTATTCCAATAATTATGTTAACTGCTCGTAATGATATTGTGGACAAGGTTTTAGGATTAGAGTTAGGCGCGGATGATTATATTACTAAACCATTTAATATAAAAGAGGTATTAACTAGGGTAAAGGTTGCAATAAGAAGAGTTAATAAGTATAAAGAAAAATCAGAGGAAGAGTTTATATATATAAATAAATTTGTTAAAGTGAATTTAGAAGGTAGAATTGTATTTAAAGATGATGAAGAAGTTAAACTAAAACCTCAAGAATATGAATTGTTAGAGTTTTTTATTAAAAACAGAAATATAGTTTTTTCAAGAGAAATTATCTTAAATAAAGTTTGGGGATTTGATTATGAGGGTGAGGTTAGAACAGTGGATGTTCATGTTAGAAGATTAAGAAGTAAGCTTGATAAAGAAAATGCAACATCTATCATAGATACTGTTTTTGGAATAGGATATGTAATGAGGTAACTTTTATGAAAATAAGATATAAATTTATAACTGGTTTAATATTTATACTGATAGTTTCTATGGTAATAATGAATGTTGCAATAACAAATGTTTTAAATTCAAATATGGAGAATGGTATAAATAATTTTTTGAAACAAGTAATGAATAGCACCCACGAGTATGTAAAGTACACCCTTGTGACTAATAGTACTAAGGACAAAAAAGAAGCATTAGTTGAAGAGGGTAATTATATAATAAAACATATATCTTTAAATTATGAATGTAAATGTGATATAAGAGATATAAATTATAAATTGATAGAAGGAAATGTTCCAGAAGAATTCAGAAGTATAACAAAAAAAAGTAAAGAAATAGTCATGGATGGTAAAGCTGTAGTAGATTTGAAGTATAAAAATAATGGAGTAGATGCAATGCTAACTTATCCTATATATATTGATAATAAATATATGGGGATCGTAAGTATAGTAAAGAATTATGATACAGAATATAGGAACTATAAAAATACTATAAATATTATAAATATTATAGAACTTGGAACATTTATAGTTATATTTATATTCTTATTTTTAAGAACAAATAAAATTACTGAGCCAATTACCGAATTAACAGATGCAATAAAAAAACTAGGATATGGGGATTACGATATTTATATTGCTGAACATGGAAAAGATGAGGTAGCAATATTAGCAAGAGAATTTATAAATATGAGAGATAAAATAAAAGAACAGATAGAAACTATTGAATCAGAAAAGAACAAGGTTTATAAATTAGAAAAAGGAAGAAAGGAATTTTTTAATAGTGTAACTCATGAGTTAAAAACACCATTAACAGCTATATCAGGATATGCTGAATTATTACTTACAGGAATGGTTCAGGATGAAGAATTTGATAAAAGGGCTATTGAAAGAATCTATTCCGAAAGTGATAGACTTCATAATTTAGTATTAGAGCTTATAGATGTGTCCAAAGGTATGTGTGTTATTGAAGAAGAGCTTAAATATATTGATATAAAGGAGCTTATTATCCAATGCTGTAATGATATGAATATAAAGGCTAACAAATATTCCTTAAAAATAATACAAAATATAAATGAAGGAACAGTTAAGGCACAACAGGATAAAATTAGGCAAGTATTAATCAATATAATTGATAATGCAATAAAATATTCCTATGGAGGAAATGAGATATACGTTAATTCTTATATATTAGACAATAAATATGTTATTGAAGTAATAAATAATAGTAATCTAATTCCAGATGAAATATTTGATAATATATTTGAACCTTTTATAAAATGTGATAACGATAATAAAGATAGTAGGGGACTAGGGTTATATTTATGCAATGAAATAATTAAAGAGCATAATGGTAAAATAACTATAGAGAATGGTTCGTTAATAAAAGTAAAAATTACTTTAATAATTTAAATATATGAAAAGCACACTAATCTTTGTGGGATAGGTGCTTTTTCTTTTTATGGTTAATTTCTATATGAATTCCAAAAAATTCAATCTTAATATTTAAATTAGAACTAAAAAATATATATATAATAAAAGTTATCATGAGGATTTAAGGAGTTGTATAACAATGGAGTGATTTAATAAAGATGTAAGTTTTGTGTCCGTTTTTTATAAACTTAAGATTTTGTAAGAATTTTTTATAATTCTCTTAAATTCTATCTTCTACAATGAGATTACCATATTAGAAAGGAAGTAGAAGATATGAAAAAAGGATTTAAAAAGAGTTTATTATTTATTATAATAATAATAATTTGTGGATTTTGTTATATGCTAAAAAATACATCACTAAATTTAGAGCATTCAAGTGTTATAGGAATTAATACTAGTTTTGCTGATAAAGATAAGCTAGTTAAGGAAAATGGTGTTAATATAGGACCAGAGAGACTATTAGTAAATAGACAGAATGGGTTAAATAAAGATTACATACCAGAAGGGTTGAGTATACCCAAAATATCATTTTCAGATAATTTAGAGGATGAAGAAAAACATGTAGCAGGAATTATTGTAAAACCATTAGAAGAATTGATAAATACAGCTAAAGAAGAAGGGATAATATTACTTGGTAACTCAGGTTATAGATCTTATAGATCACAAAAAAATATTTATAAAAATAGGGTGAAATTTCAAGGAAAAAAACTTGCAGATGCATATGTAGCTAAGCCAGGATTTAGTGAACATCAAACAGGACTATGTATTGATATTACTAATAAAGATAGATATTTTGTAGAAGGAACAAAAGAAGCAGATTGGCTTGCAAAAAATTGTTATAGATTTGGATTTATTATAAGATACCCAAAGGAAAAGAAAAGTATAACGAATATAGAACATGAACCTTGGCATATTAGATATGTTGGGAAAGAAGCTGCTAAATATATTTATGATAACAAAATTACCTTAGAGGAATACTTAGGTAAATAATTGTATAATTGGAGGAAAACATGAACAATAATATTCTTGTGGTGGATGATGAAAAAGAAATAAGAGATTTATTAGAAATAAATCTTATAAATGAAGGATATAATGTATTTAAGGCAAGGTGTGGAAAAGAAGCTTTAGAAATATTAGAAAGAGAAGAAGTTAATTTAATGGTTTTAGATATAATGATGCCAGATATGGATGGCTTAGAAGTTTGCAAAAGAGCAAGAGAAAAGTATAGCATACCAATTCTTATGCTAAGTGCAAAAGTAGAGGATATGGATAGGATAGAAGGTATTATGACTGGTGCAGATGATTATGTATGTAAGCCTTTTAATCATTTAGAACTTACAGTTAGAATAAGAGCATTACTTAGAAGAGCATATTTTTTAAATACTAAAATGCAAACTACGGATAACATAATAAGAATTGAGTCAATGGTTATAGATAAGAAGCAACACAAGGTGATGATAGATGATAATGAAATAGATTTAACAGCAAGGGAATTTGAAATTTTATATTTATTAGCTAACAATAGGGGAAGGGTTTTTAGTGCAGAAGAAATTTTTGAAAAGGTGTGGAAAGAAAGATATTATCAATCTAATAATACTGTTATGGTACATATGAGTAGACTTAGAGATAAAATAGAAAAATGTATGGAAGGTAGTAAGGTAATTCATACTGTGTGGGGAGTTGGTTACAAAATTGAAAAATAAAAGATTATATAAATATTGTTTATTGTCAGTAATAGATATATTAATTGCACTATTATTAGTGTACACATCATTAGCTATTCTTAATAAAATATTTAACTATTTATATATCCATACTGAAAGTGAAGTTGTTAATTATTTATGGTATCTTTGGAGAAAATTTAAGTATGAAATATTTGGACAGAACAACTTTAATATAATTATTGTACTAATAACATTTTTTATATTTTATTTACTTATAACATATAGAAAAAATAAGGGGTTAGTTGCCATTATAGAAGAAACTGAAATAATGGCTAATGGTGATTTAGATAGAGTTATACAGGTTAATGCAGAAGGGGATATTAAAAATTTAGCAGAAAATATAAATAATATATCAAAACAACTTAAAGATATAACAGTAGCAGAAAGAAATGCACAGAAAACCAAAAATGATTTGATAACTAATGTTTCTCATGATCTAAGAACTCCATTAACTTCAATAATGGGATATTTAGAACTTATTGATAATGATCAATATAAAGATGAGGTGGCACTAAGATATTATGTTAATATAGCCTATGAAAAATCTAAGGGATTAAATTTGATTATAAAGGATTTGTTTGAACTTACTAAAATGCAAAATAACACTATTAATCTAGAGAAAGTTGATATTAATTTAGTGGAATTATTAGGGCAAGTAGTTGCTTATTTTGAATATCAATTTAAAAGTGCAAATATGGAATCAAGAATTAATTTTTCAAAGGATAAGCTAATAGTAAATGTAGATACAGGAAAATTAGTAAGAGCATTTGAAAATTTATTATCTAATGCAATCAAATATGGGAAAGAGGGTTATTATGTTGATGTAGTAACAAGGCTTGAAAAAAATATGGCAGTAATTCAAATTATAAATTATGGTCAATCCATACCAACAGTAGACTTACCATATATATTTGATAGGTTTTATAGAATAGAGAAATCAAGAAATAGTAATATATCAGGCTCTGGTCTTGGGCTTGCAATAACAAAAAATATTATAGAACTACATCAAGGGACCATATCAGCTTATAGTGATAATGACAGTACTATATTTGAGGTAAGATTACCAGTTAAATAATATTCTATATTGGAAAATGAAGTAACGAATATAATGTTAGTATCATATAATGTATTAGCCATAAACTATTCAATCTATATTATGTTTTTAACAAATATGGATTAATATTTAGGAGGAGTTTAAATGGCTAAGATACAACAATTTGAGTATTTTGAGCTTGACTCTAATAAGTTTAATAATACCAAAATACCGATATCAACTTCACCTTATGTAATAGGAGAAGTATTTATAGATGAAGTTATTCCAGGTGACGTTATTTGGATAAATGCAGTAATTGGTGGTACTGACAATGACAATGAACTTATAGCTGCATCCATTAGCTTTAAGTTATATAAAGGAAATGTATTTATTCCAGGAATAGAAATGTATTCCTTAACTCAGGAAGTGGGTAAGAATGGCTATAGCGATATTACAAACGTACCAATTTCTTATGTTGATGCTATAAATAAAGCTACAACGAAGGTAAGGTACGTTTTAACAGCGCAACTAAATAATAATATAAAAGATGTATTTATAAGAGGTCCTCTTACCTTTACAGTAGTAAGAATCAGACAATAAGTAGTAAAAGTTTTATTTTATTCATTAATTATGAAGTTATTATCTAAGGAGGAATTGTAATGGCAACAATACAACAATTTGAGTTTTTTACAGCGGCAAGTAAATCTACTGATAATTTAATACCAATAACAAATACTCCTACAGTATTAGCAGAAGTAGTTATAGATGAAGTTATAGAAGGAGATCTTATTTGGTTAAATGCTGTAGTTGGTGGCTTGGATAATGATGATGAGACAACCTTTGCTGGATTTGAGTTGAAAATATTTAAAGGAAATGTACTCATTCCAGGGAAAGAGATTTATTTAGCTGTAGAGGAAATTGGTAAGGAAGGCGATGGAGATGTTACGAATGTACCATTGTCTCATGTAGATGTTATAGAAAAAAATGATACAAACGTTAAGTATGTATTAACTGTTCAGCGAACAGATGGGTCTACAAATGTATTCGTTGATGGACCAATTACACTTACAGCAGCGCGAATTAGACAATAATTGAAATACGATTAAGATTTGATAATAAGGAGAATAGGTGGAATTGTTTAAGAAAATCCACTTATTCTCCATTTATTTATAGTTTATTTTTTAGTTCAATTATCTATTTCACTGTATTAAAAAGGTTTAAAAAGCTTTACTTTTAGCAATTAATGTATCAGCAATGTCATCATTGGTATCATTAGCAATTTCACCATTAATATTATTAACATCATCATTTACTTCATTAATTGGAATCTCATCTAACTTGTAGTCTTTTCTAGCAAAACTTTTAAAAACAACTGATCCAACAAGTCCACCTATGGTTCCACCTATTACAGCAAAGGTAACAGCTATAAGAACTTTTTTAGGGTCATTAAATCCAAAGGGTGCCAATAATCCTGGTATAGGAGATGCTGTTCCTGGAGCATTATTTATTATATTAAAATATGCTGCTGAAAGTCCTGCTAATCCTCCACCTAGAATATTTGATCCATATATAGGGATAGGATTTTTAGTTACTATTGGTGCTTGAGTTAATGGTTCTAACATTACTGCTATTATATTACTTTTATTACCTAATTTAAGTCTTTTAAAGATAATACCATTTGTAAAAGAGCCTCCAACACAGGCTATACCTGCGATACCCATAGCTAAGCCTTGTAGTCCAAGCATAGCTGTAACTGCCATTGAACTTAATGGTGAGGTGCATACAACTTTCATTATTCCACCAAGTAAAAATCCCATAACTAATGGGGATTGCTGTGCAGCTAAGGATATCATTTGTCCAATATTAACTAATGTAGCATTAACTACAGGATCTATTCCCATTGCTATAAATCTTGCTAAGGGAGCTATTAAAAGAGCTCCTACTATAGTATTCAGTCCTTCTGGTAATTTTTTATCAAACATAGGTGCTATAAGTCCTATAATATAGCCAGCTACGAATCCTGGAAGTATTCCATATCCACCTAAGGCTACACCTGCTACCACTGCATAAAGTGGATTAGCTCCCATAGATATTGGCACTAAAATAGCTGCTGCCACACCCCCCATAGATCCTGACACTGATCCAACTTTACCTAGAAAAGCAAAGTTTAAAAAATCACCACTTATATATTTATGAATAGCTTCTACTAAAAAAGTTGCTACTGCTGCATTTGCTAGTCCTGACATAGCTTTACTTCCCTTAGGGGCTTTAAAGCTGAATAATGAAAATAATCCTAATGTAAATAACAATAGGCCCATTCCTTTAACAATTTCCACAATATGAAACCTCCCTTGATTCCAACTTTTCTGATAGTTTTCAGAATTAATTGATTATTTAGACTATATAGCCTAGCTTTCAAAAAGTTTCGGAAAGTTTCAAAAAGTATTTTGTTATAATTATAACAATTTCAAATACACTTTATTTATTAATGTAATAGGTTATTCCCTGTAAAAATTTTTTAACATTGACAGATCCTTTTTCAGAATTTTTTCCTCTTATATAATCCATTTCCTTCTTTACTTCTTCAAAACTAAAAATAGAATTTGAAAATTCTACAAAGATGTCATTCATGTAATCTTCTATTCCTAAATTAGCAATATTATTTAAAGCTACAAAGGCTGTTCTTCTTATTCTTTGTTCTATTGATTTGGGTTTATCGGATATTTCTTTAAATAATTCTTTAAGAGTATATGTATCTTTAGAATTATTTTGAATTATAAATTCTATACTTTTTATTATATCTTCGCATCCTGATTCACCTAATATGCCTAATTTATTCATTATACTTTTAATCTTAGATGTAAAGTTATCCTCATCCTCTTTTTTTAATATAGAGTCTATATTACCTAATTTTTTTTTCATAATACCACTATTAATCACCTTTTTTAAAACAGATTTAACTTCAACTGCATTTATGGGTTTGCTTATATAAAACTCAATTCCATTTTCGTAGGCTTTAGCTATCATATCTTTAGAGGATACTTGGGATAGCATTATATATTGAATATGAGGGTATTTAGATTTATATTCTCTAACTAAAGTTAAACCATCCTTTCCAGGCATCAAAAGATCTACAATAACAATATTTGGTTTTTCTTTTTCTATTAAAAATCCTCCATCCTCTCCATTTAGGGGAGTATCTTTTATTACTTCCCCCAGGCATTCATGATTTATTATTTTATTAAGAATTTTATGAACATTTATGTCATCATCTATTATTAATACTCTCAAATTCTTTCCCCCTCTAAAACATCTTTGGGTATAAAAATCATAAATTTAGTACCTTTTCCTTTTATAGATGTTAGCTTCACGATTCCATTTAGCTTAGTTTCAACTATATCTTTTACTATACTTAATCCAAGTCCACGATTCACATCTCCTGTATTAAAATCAATTTTAGTAGAGAAGCCTGGATTAAATACATATTTTTTATCTTCTTTATCTATTCCTTGGCCATTATCTATAATTTCAAAACAATGTCCACTTATATTATCAATGCTGGTATAAGTATGATTTAAACATACTAGTCCATTATTTATGTTCTCCAAAGAATCAATGCTATTCATAATTATATTTCTAAATATAGATATTAAATAATAATGATATATTGTATTAAAATTTTCTCCCTTTCGAATCTTAAAGATTACCTTTGTATTTTTAATTTCTATATTTATCATATGTCTTAATATATCTAGTATTTCATAATAATTCATACTATCTTTAAGTTCCTTTGTGTTTGTTAATTCATTAACACCTCTAACTATCAAATTAAACTCTTTTTTTATTTCATGAATGTCTTTTGTAATTTCCATAGTTTTAGTTTTTAAAACCTCATCTAAATCTTTTTGGCTTACATCCATATACAACTTATAGGATTTTCCCATGACTTTTTCTATGTTATCCATAGATTTTTCCATAAGATAAACTTCACTTTTTAAAGTAGAATTTGATGCTAATAGCTTTATATATCTTTCTGTATGCTCTTTCTTTAGGAGGGTAGTATTATATCTAATCATTAAATTTATCATAACCCATATTAATGTTGATCTTAAGAATGCAACAAACAGTAATCCTATTATTATATTAAGACTAAAGTTTTCTAAATAAATAGTATGTCTAATAGACATTTCAGTAAAATTAGCAAAAAAATCACAGATAATGAGTTTAAATAAAAGGGAATTTAAATTTTTATTTTTAATATTAATAAAGTAGATAGTTATATAAACTAAGTAAAATATGAACTCTGGGAAATGATTACTTATACCTAATTTAAGAGCAGAGTTTATTTCACTATTTTCTAAGAAATAAGCAAAGATTCTTATTATATATACAAGAAAAGAAGAAGTGATGGCCACCATTATTTTATCATCCATTTCAATCATATATAGTAGGATTATTAGAACTATAATACCAAAGGATATATTGAAATGATTAACAAATAATTTTATATATATTTGAGATGAAAACATAACTAAAAAGCCTATAAATATAAGTTGATTTAAATTGCTTTTTGTTTTCATTATTTTCATCTCCTTATAAAGCTTCTTTAATAGTAGTATTCAATAATTTTTTTAAATAACCTTTGAAAAGTCTATTAGAATAGCTGATAGTGTCTATTAATAAAACTTATTTTATATATTAAAAGAATAAAAACTGTTTCAATTATACTGAAACAGTTTTTATCTCTTTATTTATATAAGTAGTCTCTTGTCATAGGAATTTCATTATTTAATCCTTTTGTTAATAAAAATTGATGTAAATCTATTACTCCATAATGGAAGGAAGCAGCGCAGGCATTTAGATATAATCTCCACATTCTAATAAACTTATCATCGAAGCCTAGTTTACTAACTTCATCTAAAGAATTTTCAAAGTTTTTAGCCCAACATTCTAAGGTTTTACAGTAATGTAGGCGTAAACTTTCTAAATCTATTAAATGTAAGTCATTTTCTGCCATGTTATAAACTAGTTCTCTTGTAGAGGGGATATATCCACCGGGGAATATGTATTTTTTAATCCATTGATTGCCTTCACATTCTTTCTGAGCTGTTATACAGTGAAGTAGACATACCCCGTTTTCTTCTAATAAATCACTTATAGTATTTATATAAAGAGGAATATTTTTTCGGCCTACATGTTCTATCATACCGACACTTGCAATTCTATGAAACTTTTCTCCTGTTTTTAATAGTTCTCTGTAATCCAATAATCTAACTTCTACTTTATCTTCAAGGTGATTTTCTTTTATTCGTTCATTAACTTTATCAAATTGTTCATTGCTTAAAGTTATTCCCAGTGCTTTAACACTATATTCTTTTGCTGCAGTTATTATAAGGTCTCCCCAGCCACAGCCTATATCTAACAATCTTTGTCCATCATGTAAATTTAATTTTTTTAAAATATAATCAACCTTATTTAGTTGAGCTTGGTATAGAGAATCATCCTTTGATTTAAAGTAGGAACAAGAATAGTTCATAGTTTTATCTAACCATAATTTATAAAAATCATTACCTAAATCATAATGGTGCTGTATATCATTTTTACTATTTTTTATAGAGTGTGGGGTAATTTTGTATAACTTTTCAAATAGACAAGCTTTATGTAGAAAACTATCCTTATTTCTATATACTGACTCGATAATTTCTTGAATATTACCTTCAAAATTTATAGTTTTATTCATATATGCTTCACCAAAAGTTAAGAAGGGGTCTTTTAAAATATCACTTTTAGATAAATGTTCATTTATTATTATTTTAAACTTTGTATCTCCCTCACCAAATTTTTCACCTGTTCCATCCCAGAATTTTACTTCAAAGGCATCTGAGAATATACTTTTTAAAAACTTTTTTAAAAATAACTTTTCCATTGCTATACCTCCTTAAGTACTTTTTAGAGTATAACCTTAATATCTAAATATATGCTTATAATAATATTTATTATTTGATTAAATATTTTAAACTTTTATACTTATATAT
>OGSC01000674.1_pt1 | contig 12160 bp, 13 predicted proteins | sample 1573751 | NCBI WGS metagenome assembly OGSC01 (sample SAMN03295840, study PRJEB24534) | human gut metagenome | isolation source: fecal sample 8 from infant 5 | host: Homo sapiens | place: USA: Pittsburgh, PA | collected 2014-07
ATCATATTGATATTTATTAAGATAAATATTACAATATAAAAAAGGTAATATATTACCTTTTTATTTTCTATTAGGAGGAATAGCATGGATAATACAAAAGAAATGGATAATATTGATAAAAGATATCATATTTTTGGTATGCTATTTTTATTGTCTAATAAGCTTGAAACACTAGGAAATAATTTTCTTGGAGAACTCACAACAAAACAATGGTTTTTTATGTTAATATTAATGAATTTTTTTAAAGAACCTCCTACTCTTAGTGAATTAGCTCTCGAAATGGGAACTTCACATCAAAATGCAAAACAAATTGCCATTAAACTTGAAAAAAAAGGATTTTTAGTAGTGAACAAGGATATTAAGGATAAACGGGTATTAAGGTTAACTCCTACGAATAAAATTAGAGAATATGTAAAATTAAGAGAAGATAAAGATCACTTTTTTATTGAGAAATTTTTTAACGTATTAACAAAGGAGGAAGTTAAAAGTATTTATGAAAGTTTTACTAAACTATTAGATAATATACAAGTTATAGAAAATGAATTTTTATAAAAGTATAATTTCAGGAGGTAAAGTATATGTATAATAAAATAGCAGTAATATATAAATCAAAATATGGTAGCAGTAAAAAGTATGCCCAGTGGATAGCAGAGGAAGTAAAGGGAGATTTATTTAATTCTTCAAACATTAAAGGAGAAAAGTTAAAAGAATATGATATTATTGTTTATGGTGGAGGGCTCTATGCTAGTGGAATTTCAGGTATATCTCTTATAACTAAAAATTTCGATATTTTAAAGGATAAAAAAATAATAGTATATACAGTAGGACTTGCTTCAACGGACAAAAAAGAAATATTTACTCCTATTATAGAAAAAAATTTCCCTAAATCTAAGAGACAGGAAATAAAATTTTTCCATTTGCGAGGTGGAATAGATTATAAAAAGCTAAGTTTAGTACACAAATCTATGATGGCAATGCTTAAAAAGGTAACGGCTAAGAAAGCTGAAGATAAGTTAACAGATGAAGAAAGAGAATTTTTAGATACCTATGGAGATAAAGTAGATTTTACAGATAAAAATACAATAGTACCTTTAGTTAAGTATATTAGTAATATTGTCTAGCTAGGTGACTAAATAGAATTATATTAAGAAGAAATAGCAAAAACTCCAATAAATGTTTTGGCTTAAAAGACAAGCTTAGAACGGAAGATAACAACCGGCTTGGGTTATTTATTTATACCTTTGCCGGATCTTTGGTAGTGTAAATAATAAAACTACAAAGTAATTAGTTCATAATAGTCTTCTCCCCATTTGCACATCATACTAAGAATAGGCATTAAACTCTTACCTAAATCCGTTAATGAATATTCAACCTTTGGGGGAACTTGAGGATAAACCTTTCTGTTAACTAAATTATCTGATTCTAGTTCCCTTAGCTGTTGAGTTAACATTTTTTGAGTTATTCTAGGAATCAATTTTTTTAATTCATTGAATCTTTGTGTACCTTTTGTTCCAAGATGCCATATAATAAGAGGTTTCCATTTACCACCTATTAGATCTATTGTAATTTCAAAGGTACATGCATATTCTTTATTTTTAAATTCTAAAATATCGCAGTTAGAGTTCATAGTTTTTATCCTTTCTATAGTATCTTTTTAGATACTATAATACAAAAAAGTGCGTACTTGTTTTGATGAAACTTATTTTTTACAATAGTAGCATAAATTATAAAAAATATCAATAAGGAGGATACATTTATGAATAAGATATTAAATAGAAAAAGTATAAGAAAATATAAAGATATAAAAGTAAGCGATGATATTGTTGAGGATTTATTAAAAGTAGGCATGGCGGCACCTTCAGCTAGGGTATCCAGATGAAGAAAGAAAAATAGAGGATAGATTTAATAAAGGTAGAATACATTATAATAGATGGTAAAAAACTAAACGAATATCATATATAAATTAAAGAAATATGTATTTTATAATGATAAGATATAATAGTAATTTTTAATATGAAGGAGAGAAAATATGTTGACAAATCACTTGGGAATAAAAGTAAAAGATATAGAAAAAGCTCAAAAATTTTATTGTGAAAATTTAGAATTTGAATTTGAGCATAAATACGAGGATAAAGATAAAATTTTAGTATTTCTAAAAAATGAAAATTCAGTCATAGAGTTAATACACTCCAAGAATAATGTGTATAACTCAGTAAAAAATGGAATTATAGATCATTTAGCTTTTACTGTCACTAATATACAAGAATATATTGATAAGTTAAAAAGGAAGAATGTAAATTTTATTACAAATGAAATAACAGAAGTGGATGGCAAGCTAATTATATTTTTTGAAGGTGCTGAAGGAGAAAAAATTGAATTAGTTCAATACATATAGAAATATATTATATGAAGGAGGAGGGTATATGAATAATGCATATTGTTATGAAACCAAAATTGGGAAAATAGTAATTGTGGAAAATGGTACATCTATTACTCAGCTGTGTTTTGGAGAAGATATTCCTAAAGATGTAACCATTCTTGAGACTGATCTACTAAAAGAAGCAAATAAAGAGCTTGAAGAATATTTTAGAGGAAAAAGAGAAAAGTTTGATTTATCCTTTGATCCACAAGGTACAGAATTTCAAAAAAAGGTTTGGAAGGCATTACAAGAAATACCCTATGGGAAAACTTATAGCTATAAAAATGTAGCAGTAAATATAGGCAATGAGAAGGCTTGTCGTGCGGTAGGTATGGCCAACAATAAAAATCCTATACCTATTTTTATTCCTTGTCATCGTGTTATTGGAGCTAATGGTAGTTTAGTTGGTTATGCAGGTGGACTAGATATAAAAGAGAAGCTTTTAAAAATAGAAAAAGAGAACTCAGAAGGGTAAAACAGAACCACACAAAACATACTGAATTGTTAAAAGAGATAAGGGGCTTAGAAGGTATGAAAAGGAAAAAAATACTAGAAAATCTGAAATCACAAATAAAGAAAGGAAATCATATTATTGGTGTAGCCACAGGAACAGGAATGACAGCAAAGTATGCAAAAAAGGGTGGAGCAGATTTCCTTCTCATGTTGAACTCAGGTAGATTTCGTCAAATGGGAAGAAGTTCATTAGCAGGGTTTTTACCCTTTTATAATAGTAATGATATGGTAATGGAATTTGCCTATAGAGAGATAATACCTTTGGTAAGGGACATGCCTATAATTTTTGGATTTAATGCAACGGATCCCACAAAGGATATGGAAAGTTATATAGATGAAATAAAAAATAAGGGATTTTCTGGTATTAATAATTACCCTACAGTTGGATTAATAGATGGTGAGTTTAGTAAAGCTCTTGAAGAGAAGGAATGTCATTATCTAATTGAAGTGGAAGCAATAAGAATAGCCCACCAAAAAGATATGTTTACCGTTGCATTCGTATTTAGTGATATACAAGCAGCTCAAATGATTGAAGCTGGAGCAGATGTAATTTGTGTGCATTTAGGATTAACAGGAGGAGGGCTATTAGGAGCAAAAAAAGTTTTATCGCTAGAAGCTGCAAAGATTAAAGCAGAAAAAATATTTAAAAAATGTGATGAACTAAATCCAGGTGTAATTAAGTTAATTTATGGAGGCCCTGTGAAAACTCCAACAGACGTTCAGTATATGTACAGTAATAATGAAAATTTAATGGGATATATAGGTGGATCTGCTTTTGAAAGAATCCCTTCTGAAAAATTTATTACAAATATAACGAAGGCTTTTAAAGTATCCTCACAATTAGATGAAGATGACTTAATGGTTAAAATGTTAGATGGAATTACAAAGCATTATGATTATGTTGAGTTTGTTAAAGAATATGTTACTAAAAATTATATGCGTGAAATTTCCTTTTCAGATTTGGCCAAGGTCGCTCATGTATCTAGGAGTTACCTAAGTACTTTGTTTAAAAAGGAGGTAGGCTGTAGTTTTCGAGAGTATCTAGTTAAATTTAGAATGGATAAAGCAGCAGAAATACTAGATAAAAAAAATATTCAGTTATCAGAGCTATCACCTTTAGTTGGGTATGAAGATTATGCCCAATTTAGCAAAATGTTTAAAAAGTATAAAGGCTGTTCTCCGAAACAATATAAAAATATAACATAAACACAAAAACACCTAATGTAATAACGTTTACACTAAAAAGTAAAAGCAGTATGATTAATTTGTAGTCAATCATACTGCTTTTTATTTTAAGATAATATTTTAAAAATTATTTATCTAGTATTGTAAAGGCTACATAAAACCAAAGTCATGGGGAGGTTGAAGAATTGAAAACAATCGCAATTGCAGGCACATTTGATACCAAGGGGACTGAATATTTATATGTGAAAGAATTGATTGAAAGTTTAGGGCTAGGTACTTTTACTATTCACACAGGTGTATTTGATCCTGTATTTGAGCCAGATGTATCAAATAGGGAAGTAGCGGAGGCAGCAGGAACAGATATTGAAAAATTAGCTGCTAAAAAAGATAGGGCACTAGCAACGGAAACTTTATCAAAGGGCATGGAAATTTTAGTACCTAAATTGTATGAACAGGGAAAATTTCATGGAATTATATCCTTTGGTGGTACTGGAGGGACTTCGCTAGTAACACCAGCCATGAGAGCATTGCCTATAGGTGTACCTAAAATTATGGTGTCAACAGTAGCATCAGGAAATACTGCTCCGTATGTAGGTACAAGTGATATTATTATGATGCCTTCTGTAGTAGATGTTGCAGGTCTTAACTCAATTTCAACAAAGGTTTTCACAAATGCAGTATTTGCCATAGCAGGTATGGTTAAGTTTGAAAATACAAAAACAATAGAGAAGAAGCCATTAGTCGCCACAACCATGTTTGGGGTAACAACTCCATGTGTAAATGCAGCCAGAAAATATCTTGAAGCAAAAGGATATGAAGTCCTTGTTTTTCATGCAACAGGCGTAGGTGGACAATCTATGGAAGCACTTATTAATGCTGGATTTATTGAAGGTGTATTAGATTTTACCACAACAGAGTGGGCAGATGAAATTATTGGTGGCGTTTTGAATGCAGGACCACATCGTTTAGAGGCAGCAGGAAAAAACCATATTCCACAGGTTGTATCAGTAGGTGCAATTGATATGTGTAACTTTGGACCTTATGATACGGTACCAAAGAAATTTGCAGGACGTAACTTATATAAGCATAATCCTACAGTAACTCTTATGAGAACTAATGTAGAGGAAAATGAAAAAATAGGTAGAAAACTTGTTGAAAAATTAAATATGGCAAAAGAGAAAACTGTTTTAATGTTACCTCTTAAAGGAGTATCAGGAATTGATGTAGAAGGTCAACCATTCTATGGGATAGAAGAAGATAAGATGTTGTTTGATACCTTAAGAAAGGGTATTAATAAAAATGTTGTGGAACTAATAGAATTGGATTTTGCAATTAACGATGTAGAATTTGCAGAAATGGCAGCGCAAAGATTAATTGATTTAATGAATAGATAAAATTATATAAGGGAGGATTTATAAATGAATACAATGACAAGAAAAGAAATTATGAAAAAATTTAGAGAAGAAGTTAAAAATGGTAAAGCATTAGTAGGAGTAGGAGCTGGAACAGGTATTACTGCTAAAAGTAGTGAAGCTGGTGGAGCTGATATGCTTATAATTTATAATTCAGGAAGATATAGAATGGCAGGTCGTGGATCATTGGCAGGATTGTTATCTTATGGTGATGCAAATCAAATTGTAGTTGAAATGGGCTCAGAAGTATTACCAGTTGTAAAAGATACACCAGTATTAGCAGGTGTGTGTGGAACTGATCCTTTTAGAGTTATGGATGTATATTTAAAACAATTAAAGGATCAAGGCTTTAGTGGAGTACAAAATTTCCCAACAGTTGGTTTGATTGATGGTGTATTTAGACAAAACCTAGAAGAAACAGGAATGGGCTATGGTTTAGAAGTAGAAATGATCAGAAAAGCACATGAATTGGACATGCTTACAACTCCTTATGTATTTGATCCAGAGCAAGCAAAAGCAATGGCAGAGGCAGGAGCAGATATTTTAGTAGCTCATATGGGACTAACTACAAAGGGAACAATTGGAGCAAAAACTGCCCTTACATTAGATGATTGCGTAAAGAAGATTGAAGATATTATTAAAGCAGGTAGAGAAGTTAATCCAGATATTATGGTAATCTGCCACGGTGGACCTATTGCAGAACCAGAAGATGCTAAATATGTGATAGAAAGAACAGAAGGAATTGATGGATTCTTTGGCGCATCTAGTATTGAAAGATTTGCAGCTGAGAAAGGTATTAAATCACAAACAGAAGCATTTAAAGCAATAACAAAATAGGGTTTGCAGTTTAATAATTAGGTTAAACTTGAAAGTATAAAAAATTAAAATAAATGGTATATGAAGTGTAGGATGCTTAGAAACAAAAGCTTCTTACACTTCAGTTTGTATCTAAAAGGCATAGATGTTATTGGTGTAGAAGTATTAGATAGAGTTACTTCTACAAAATACGAAGGATAAAATTGGATACAATAATTAGTGAGATAAATTAATATTAAATTTCTATTATCTTCTTAATTTTCTTAAGAGATATTCTATAGATTAAATACATGAAAAAACTAACTATAACGATAATTCCTAAATTAATTCCAAGTGCAATATATTCACTTGAGCTTATACTTCCACTGTTTCCATATAATATAAGAAAATAAAATAGGTAAATTGTAATACTTCCAACTATAGTGGGAATAGTAAATATTTTTTTTAGTTGTACTTTTATACATTTTTCAATATATTTATTATTTGCTCCAAGATTTTTCAGATCATGAAATAAGGTCTTGTTATTAATAGCAATAGTTATACTCCTGGTATATGAAATAATAGCTACTGCTGTAAGACAAATAATGGTAATGTAAATGAACAACATTAGGTATACAGCCATGTTTTTTATACTATCTTGACGGTTTAATACATCAAATGAAGGATAGTATTTCCAATCTAAGAACAATTGATTATTATCTGAAGATAGATTTACGTGTTTATCTGCATAATATTTCTTACCTTTTTCTAGAGCTAGTTTTTTTTCATATTCATCGTAATGTGGAGTAACTGCTGCAGTTTCGGAACTTCTTTTTATAATTTCATTTTTTAATTTATTTGCAAAAACATAAGTTTTATTTGGATTTTTTACATTAAAAAGCACAAATTCTTCAAAATTTTCTATAGGTAAGCTTTTTATATGTCTTTTATAGTCTTCATCAGAAATTACATGTTTTGTTGTTCCATTTTTAAAAAATGGTTCAAAAGTTATTGTTCCTGCATATTTTATTTTTTGGCAAATCTGAGTAACTGGGTTGGTAATTTTATTTACGTCATTAAATTTTTCATAAATATTTTCTGCACTTTCATATCCAATTATGGTTAAATATTCACCAGGATTAACATGAACATTTTTTCCCGAAACTTTATTAAAATCACTTTCACTAAAAAATTCATCATAACCTATTTTATCAATATAATCATGAGTTATTTTACCGTTATCCATATAGTCACTTTTAACACCATCAACTATAAGTGAAATTGATGAAATTTCGTTATAGGAAGTAATATTTGCATTATATTTTTCTGCAAGAGAATATATTTCATCTTTTTTTATTTGATTTTCAGTTTTATTGTAGTAAAAAGAATAGTCAATGGGATTATTATAAATGGAATAAAATAATCCTGTAAGATTTGCAGGGGTATAAAACGCTGCAAATAAAGCACCAGCAATCAAAAATGATATAGTACACATACTTTTAACAGTTTGTTTCCCCATAAACTTCATCATGCTTTTTGGTATAATATTTTTATAGTATTTTTTTTGATTTTTACCTTTTTTACTGTGAATAACAGTATAGGTTACTAGCATATAAATACCTATTACAGATATTAAAAATGTTATATTCCAAATTAGAGGCATTACATAATTAAGATAGTTTATAATTAGTTGAGGAACACCATAGCCTAAAAGTATGCCCAGAACAACTAAAATGCTTCCAGCTATGCCATACCATGGCTTTACATCTTTTACTAGTTCGCATTTCCTATGCTTATTTAAAATCTCAATAATGTTAGTACGCTTAATAAATTTTGACCCCATAATAAAGATACATAATGTAACAAATAAGCAGAAAATTATTCCAAAGATAAGACCAAACCAGCCTACTTGATATAACATTTCTTGGGTATCAATAATAAAAATCTGAAATAATTTCCAAATTCCAAAGGATACAGGAATACTTACTATTAAACCAATGAAGGAACTAATTAATGTAATAATGGAAAGTTCAGTGAAAAGAACTTTTTTGATTTGGGGTTTTTTTGCGCCTAGTGATAAAAGCACTCCTGTTTCTCTATTTTTATATTTAAAGAATAAAGAGGAAGCATATGTGGTAAAGAGTGCACAACCTATTATTGCAATTCCAAAAATTAAATAGGCTTGTTTTCTACTGTCTCCTTGTTCAGGGAGTATTTTTTGTACTGTTGGACTAAAAAACATTACAGCATAAGAGGTAACAAGCATAACAGATAGTATTGTACAAAATATAAGCATATAATAATTTTTTATATTTTTTGAGCGAAGTTTCGAATATATATTATTCATTGTCATTATTGTCACCTCCCAATTCTTTTAAGGTTTCAAGTAATAAATCTAAAAATTCATTTCTACTATTGTTTTTTATTAGTTCTTTATGAATTTCTCCGTCCTTTAGTACAATAACTCTGTCACAGAAGCTTGCAGAAAAACTATCGTGAGTCACCATAAATACTGTAGCTGAAAGTTGTTCTTTAGCACGAATGAAGGCATTTATTACTGTTTTACTTGATTTGCTATCCAAATTTCCAGTTGGTTCATCTGCTAATATTAAAAACGGATTGTTTATTAACGCTCTTGCAACCGCAGTTCGCTGCTTTTCACCTCCTGAAATTTCAGCTGGGTATTTATTTTTAATATGGGAAATACCAAAAATTTCACATAATTTATTTGCGGAAGCTTCCATAGAAGCAATATTTTTGGTAGCAATAATTTGGGGAAGGCAAATATTTTCAAATATTGTAAGTCCGTCTAGTAGCATAAAATCTTGAAACACAAATCCTAATTTTTCATTTCTAACATTAGCAAGCTCTTCTTCTTTTAGATTTGATATACTTTCTCCATTTAATAAAATTTCACCACTATCAAAGGGAATAAAATTAGATATACTATTTAGCAATGTAGTTTTCCCACTGCCGGATGGGCCCATAACAGCGACAAATTCTCCTTTTTTAATTGTAAATGAAACATTTTTCAATACATCATATTTAGAAGTATTTGTTTTATAAGACTTATATAAATTTTTAATTTCTAACATAATGATAACCACCTTTCTGTATATATAATAACTGAGTTTATATTTTCATTTAATAATGGTAAATGTAAAATATGGTGTAATTTTTGTAATTTTTAGTATAAGAACATATATTCTGTAAAAGTTTGATAATCCTATGATATAATCGTTATGGGGGGTGCTTTGATTGTTTCGTGTTTGTATATGTGATGATGAAAAGATACAAAGAACTGAACTTAAATCTATAATTAGTACAGAGCTTGAACTTAGAGGGATAGATTTTAATGTTTATGAGAGTGAAGATGGTGAAGAGATGATATCATTACTTTCTAAAGATAAAAATTATCTGGATATTATTTTTCTTGATATAGAAATGGATGGAATAAATGGGGTTGAAACCGCAAGACAAATCAGAGCTTTAAATGATAGAGTAGTTATTATTTTTGTAACTGGATTTATGGATTATGTATTTGATGGTTATGAGGTAAAAGCATTAAATTATATATTGAAACCATATAAGAAGGAAAAAATTGTTGATGTTTTATCCGAGGCTTTAAAACAAATTGATATTATAAAAGATAAATTTTTTATAGTACAGTTTAATAGTAATTCATATAAACTTTGTCTTAATGATATTATTTATTTTGTAAGTGATAAACGAAAAATAAAGGTTAAAACGAAGGGAGAGACTTATGAATTTTATGGGAAGCTTGATCAAATTGGAAAAGAGTTGCCAAATTTTTTTGTGAGAATACATCAGCGGTATTTAGTAAATTTAAATTTTGTATTATCTATTGAAAATAATTATGCTCATATTAATAGTGAAGAACTTCCTATTAGTAGAAAAAGGTATCAAAATGTTATGATTGCTTTTGCTAAAACTATGCTTATATGAGAGGTAATATTTATGAAAGAATTTTTACTTTGGTTGTGTTACAGTGTTCTTGTCATGAGTAGTTATTTTACAGTAGGAATAATTTTTTCAAAAATTACGGATTGCTTTGTAGATATAAAAAAAAATAAAATATTTAAGTTAGTTATTTTTGTTGGGTTAAGTGCAATACCATCTGTGGTTATAATTGTAAGTGATGTTGTAAATGTGATATATGCTTTAATAGCGTATATAGCTATTATGCTAATTTGTTATGAGGGAAGTGCTATAAAAAGGATATCTGTTGTCATGGTGTTTTATCCAATTATAGTGTCATTTAATCTTTTTGGTTATAATTTTATTAAAAAAGGTTATTTCCCATATCCTACAATATGGAGCTATATATTGATTTTATTTTGGTTTGTAATTTATAAGGTGATGAAAAACAAAATTTTGTATGCTAAGCAATATATCAATGATAAAACTTGGATATTGATAGATATAATTTGTATTGCGCCACTTATTTCTATAGTTTCAACAATAATTTTTACAACACATAATGAAGAATATAAGGCTTATGTAATAGCATTAGTATGTATTATTTCTAATATTGGAGTTATGTTTCTTATAGGGTATATAGTTGATAGTGTTAAACTAAGACTTGATAATAAAAACTACAAATTGCAATATGATTATTATAAATCATTAGAGGAAAAACAGCTTGAAGTGAGGAAAATATATCATGATATGAATAATCATTTTCAGATAATTAATAATTATATTAACAATAATGATATAAAAGAAGCAAAACTATATTTTCAAAGTTTTGAACAAAAATTTACTTTTTATAGAAATAAAATATTTTGCAAAAATACTATAGTTAATGCAGTTCTAAATAATAAGTACGATCTAATGGTTGAAAATAATATTGATTGCAATATAAATATTTCAATTGATGATATAGTTTCAATGGATGATATGGATTTATGTTCAATATTTGCAAATACACTTGATAATGCTATAGAGGCTTCACTAAAAATAAAAGATTTATCACAGCGTAAAATTACTATAAAAGCTAGAACAAATAAAGGGTATTTTAGTTATTCTATAACTAATAAGAAAGACCAACATATTTTAACTCATAAAAAAACTATTATATCAAGTAAATCAGATATAAAACACCATGGGTTTGGACTACAAAACCTAAAAGATATTGTGAATAAATATAAGGGAAATCTAGATATTAGTTATAATGATACACAATTTTCTGTAGTGGTGATTATAAAAGTTTATTAACTAATGGATGACAAATTTGAATTAGATTTGGACGGAAATATGGAAGGAGTATTTTCAGAGTTATCATCAAAATTGCAGCATATGTCTAAAAATCTGGAGTATAATTTTATAAATTTAAAAAAGAAAAGGAAAAATAAAATATTTAGTTATAGATATATCCCATCAAGTTAAAGCGCCATTAACTTATATTAAATTATTTAATTCACTTTTAATGGAAGATGATTTGAGCAAGAAGGAAACAGAAGAATTTTTATCTAGAAGTAAACAAGAAATAAATAAATTTATGGAGAAATAAGAAACGAACTGCTATAACACTATTATCTTTAATACTAAGTGGCATATTATGTAATTTTTATGAATTTGATGATAAAATGATTAATGAATCTAATAAATATTTAGTTAAAGGAAAAATATACGTTTTAGATTATTGAAAGGGAATGCAAGTTATACAGTATATAAATTTCCATTAGTTCCCTTGATTTTTTGTTGTTACACTAACTATTGTTGAAATCTTAATTACCTATTTTTAAAAAAGATTCTATAGTAAATAAAATTAGGTACAATGAATAAATATATTTAAATATGCAAAGGAAAGATC
>OGSC01000685.1_pt1 | contig 11968 bp, 9 predicted proteins | sample 1573751 | NCBI WGS metagenome assembly OGSC01 (sample SAMN03295840, study PRJEB24534) | human gut metagenome | isolation source: fecal sample 8 from infant 5 | host: Homo sapiens | place: USA: Pittsburgh, PA | collected 2014-07
TCCCCCTATCTTAAATAAAATAAAAAAAATATATAATAATATCCCTTTAGATTTAAAATTATTTATATTTATTTTATATACTGCTGTAATGGGAAGTTATTTAATAAATCTTAGTTTTTTTTATAAACCCTTAGGAATTAATCACTTTGTTATTATCACTTTAGTAAGCCTTTATATTTTATATTTAATATTTAATGTAAAATATGCTATAGGACTAAAAAAAGATAAAAATCAGTTTTTAATTCAATGTAAGGGAAGTTTCATTAATAAATTATTGAATGCTTTTAAAAATAGTAATTTGAATAAAAATATTAAATTTAAAATAGCTTTTATTATGGCATTATCCTTACTATCAGCTACATTTATACTCTTAGTAATATTACTAGGAACTCATAATATAATAGTTGCATCTATTGTGGCTATTATTTATATAGTTTTCCTTATTAGATACTTATTTAAAAAGGCTGATTATTTAAATGAAATATTAAAAGCTACAGAAGAAATGTCCTGCGGTAACTTAGATTATGCTATAAAGGAAAAAGGAAAAAGTACTCTAAGCAAAATAGCCCATAATATTAACAACATAAACAAAGGCTATAAAAAATCTCTAGAGGAACAGGTTAAAAGTGAAAGATTAAAAACTGAACTTATAACCAATGTATCTCACGATTTAAAAACTCCTCTTACCTCTATAATAAATTATATAGATTTACTTAAAAAAGAGGATTTAAGTAAAGACGAAGTTAATGCATACATTTCTGTTTTAGATAGAAAATCTGAAAGACTTAAATCCCTTATAGAGGATTTATTTGAAGCATCAAAGATGTCCAGTGGTGCGGTAGAGTTAAATATTGAAAAAATAGATGTAACAGCTTTATTAAAACAATCCATAGCAGAATTTGAAGAAAAAATCACAAAATCCTCTCTAGAACTTAAATTTAAATATGATAATAATAAAACTTATGCAAATCTAGATGGAAAGAAAACCTGGAGAGTATTTGAAAATTTAATAAACAATATTATAAAGTATTCTCAACCTAATACTAGAGTATATATAGATTTAATAGAAACAAATACTAAAATAATAATTACTATGAAAAATATCTCACGCTATGAAATGAACTTTACTTCTGATGAAATATTTGAAAGATTTAAAAGAGGAGATAAGGCTAGAAACACAGAAGGATCTGGCCTCGGTCTTGCTATTGCCAAAAGTATTGTAGAACTCCAAGGTGGAAACTTAAACATTAATATTGATGGGGACCTTTTTAAGGTAATTATAGAATTTAACAAATAATAAAATCAAAGCAAGATGAAGTATGAATAATCCTACATTTTCTCCTTACTTTATTTTAGATATATTTGTAAATTTACCCTTTATATTAATATTCTTATATTCTATGGTTATTTATTTTTATTAGGTTAAAATTAGAGTGAAACAAAAAATTTTTATAATAAAAGCACACCTATCTATAGGTGCGCTTTTGAAAAGATGTGATTTTAATAACTAAATACATAATAATGGTTCATTATTATGTATTTAGTTAAGATTTATTTTAAACTATTAGTTGCATGGATGAGTATAGTTAGCAATTATTTTTACCTTTAGATCCATAGATGAGCATAAATCCCTTGTTGGAAGAATAAAGCTAAATCTTCTACTAGTGTTTGTACATGGTGAGCCATGTTTATCCTCTGAACATCCACATCCACTACCGCCATGGCCCACAGTAAAGGTTTGAGATTTAAATGCTAATACTGTACCAGTTCTATCTATTAATATACAGCCCACTGTTAATTCCTTTCCAATACAAACATTTCTTAAAGCTACATTTACTTGTAGTAATCTTGATGTATCAGCTACATTTATAGGATCTAGTATTGCTCTTTTACAGATTTCACAAGGTTTAAAATGAATAAAGTTACTTCCTTCCTCTGCATTACAAAATTCTGATATATTAAAAGAATTTATATTTAAAACTTCTTTGTTTTCCATCTTTTCTTCTGAAGATTTACTCATGATTTTTCCCCCTTTGATTAATTTAAATTGTATTAATTAAACTGCCTATACTATACTATATTAATAGATATAAAAAAATGTTACCTTTCTCTTTTACTTATTAAAAATTCTTTTCATTTAAATTCATATCATATTCCATGTCTATATTTATAGCGTTTTCCTTTAATTTTTCTATATCCATTTCATTAAAATCAGTTTCTTCTAGATTTACTTCCTGTAAATTAAGATCATATATGCTCTGCGCTAAATTTATTTCACCTAAATTATTACTCACTATTTCTTCTACATTTTTATATTCTACCTCTTCCTTAAAATTTCCATCTTTTATATCCTCGTATTCTACTTCTTCTCTAAAATCTACATCTTTTATATCTTCATATTCTATTTCTTCTTTTAAGTTTACACCTTCTGTATCTTCAGGCTGTACTTCCTCTTTTAAATTTGATTCTTCTACTTCTTCACATTGTATCTCTTCTTTTAAATTTGTATCTTCTACTTCTTCATACTGCACCTCTTCTTTTAAATTTGTATCTTCTACTTCTTCATACTGTGCCTCTTCTTTTAAATTTGTATCTTCTACTTCTTCATACTGTGTCTCTTCTTTCAGATTTGTATCTTCTACTTCTTCATACTGTGTCTCTTCTTTCAGATTTGTATCTTCTATTTCTTCATATTGTACTTCTTCATATTGTACTTCTTCTTTTAAACTTGATTCTTCTGCCTCTTCATACTGTGCTTTTTCTTTTAGATCTGTATCTCCTACTTCTTCATATTGTACTTCTTCTTTTAGATTTGTATCTTCTACTTCTTCATATTGTATCTCTTGTTTAAAATTTACATCTTGTATATGCCCATATTCTGTATCTTCCTTTAAATTATCCTCTTCCATATTGTCATATTCTATCTCTTCTTTAAAATTATCTTCTACATCTAGAACCTCTGTATATTCTTTTACATCTTCATTTCCCATTTGTAAAATTGTTCCTATGCCAATTAATAAAGATACTGAAAATTTATTTTCATTTAAAGGAGCAATAAAAGCTTCTTCAATAAATAAAGTTGGTTTTAAGTTGTCCGTATAGTCACTTTCTACTGGTAAAAACCCTGAAATAATTTTATTAATTTCAGTAGAATAAATGTTCTCATCATATGGATTTTCTAAAAACAATACTCTTATGTTTATGCATCCTTCCATAAAGATTTTATACTGCCCTTGAGTAAATATATATTTCCATTCTCTTATTTTAGGTTCTAAAAAAACCTTTAAAATTTGTCCTATCTTTGGATTATTATTTACAAGACTTATAGTATATGATTTGCAAAATTCCTTATATGGATATTGTATATTATATTTACTTATTTCCTCTTCAGAAGTAATACCTAATATTTCTATAGGCTTATTTTCCATGATAACTCTCCTTCCTTATATAATTTATCCCTTCTTAATAGTTTATGTTTTTTTATTTATAATGTGTAAACTTTAAGAAATAGAAGTATGCATAAAAAATTAATATTACCTAAAATATACTAAATTGGATCATATATAAAATAGAACTCTATTATAAAAAAATTACTCCAGATAAAAATATAGTATTATATGATACTAATGGAAAAGATGCTAAAGAAGTAGTAAAATATTTAAGTAATAAAGGATATTGAAACTAAAATTCCTACTAATAAAGAAATAATTGATACTCTGCCGAATTTGAAGAATAAAAACAACCTTCCATTTTAAATCTTAAGCAAATAATTTAATATTTGCAGTCTAGGTTATACTAATAGTAAATATATATATAGAAAGGATGATACTAAACTATGAAATTTGATTTTTTTAAAATAGAAACCTTTATACCAGAAGAATATATAAAAGAATTAAGAAAAGCATTAAACCATATAGGAGCTCTTACAGTAGGAGGAAATTATGATAACTGTATGGCAGTTTCTAAAGTTAAAGGTTCCTGGAGAGCTCTAGAGGGAGCAGACCCCTTTAATGGACAAATAGGTGAAATATGTGAAGCAGAAGAATATAAAGTAGAGTTTTGCTGTACTAAAGAAGTATTGAAAAATACAATAACTACTATAAAAAAAGTACATCCTTATGAAATACCAGTAATAAATATAATTCCAATATTAAATTCATTTGAATAGAAAGAGGACAACCTAAATGGGTATCCTTTTTCTTTCATTAATTGTATAATTATCACTATCCACATAATTATATGTTTAATTTATTTTATTAATTATATTATTCTCATCACAGCTAAAACTATTAAGATTATTCCTGATAACCAGGATAAATTAAGTTTTGATTTCTCAACAAATTTTTTTCCTGCAAATAATCCAATGTATATAAAAATAAAATGAGCTACTAAAGATAATAAGATTATTTGTATATAATTTACATTACCTAAACTACTTCCTAATCCTATAGCTAAAGAATCTAAAGAAAGGGCTGCAGCAAGATACAAAGCTTCTTTAGGATTAAGATTCTTTGAATGATCTATATCTGCTTTAGTTTCGTCAATACATATATCTATTATAAAATTTAAATCTGAAAACTTTATCTCTAACTTTTTATTAGAATTTCTATTCTTTTTTACATAATTTTTTACAATACTATCAAACAGATAGTATATTCCAAATAAACACAATATAATAAAACTTATTATTGAAGTAATTTTAATAGGCACAAATTTTTTTATTACAGAGCCTAAAAAAAGTGATACCCCAAGAACACTTGAACAAATAATATTTATTATTGTTGCAGAAACAAAAGGAATTTTTATTTTATTTGTTCCATAAGCAATACTGGCCACAAAAGCATCTAAAGATACAGCTAACACTAATAGTAATGATTCTATCACTTAATCACCTCGCTTACATAAATATATAAACTGATAGCTAAGTATTTAATTTTTATATAATTTAACTATTAATATGGTATTCTGCTATTTATAAATAGTTACAATATTAAAGTTATAACTTTTCCAAAAGAGATTTATTTAATGATACATATAAATATATTTATTAAATAACAACAAAAAGTTTAAATCCACACAAAAAAACCGCACTCCAGTTAAATACCAAAGTACAGCTTAAAAATAAACATCCTATTTAAAAAAATTTATAATATACCTAACCCTCTATGCAGAACCAATAGAAAATTACTATGGACAGTTCATAAACTAAACATTACAAACTGTCCAACACTTTTTTAAATTTCTATTTTTGCTTCAACACCAAAATGATCTGAAATTATTTCTTTATTTATTCCGTTAAATATAACCCTGCAGTATTCTATGTCTAAATTTTTATTAGATAATATAAGGTCTATCCTCATATTTTTTCTATTACTTTCCCAACCATCAATATTTCCAATAACAGTTACCCCATTATCTTTTGATTTTCCTAAATCATATATATCTTTAAGATTTTTATCTATAACATAATCATATCCTTCATACCTTAAAAAAGCATCATTATTAAAATCTCCCATTAGTATACAGGTTTCCTCTTCTTTTAAATCTTGAACCAATTTATTTACTTGGAATTTAAAATCTTCCTCTTCATCATCCCACCAGCCTAAATGGCAGGAATAAAGGGAAATTAGATGATTATTATAATATATTTTACATTTTATTATTTTTCTAGTTTTCCAAAAATTCCTGTCTTTACTTTTGGAAATATAAAAAGAATCTTTTTCTTTTATAGGATACTTAGTTAATATAGCAAGACCTTCTTCATATTTATCATAACCTATATGAGCAAAATCCCACAGAATTTTAAATCTATTCTCTCCTAATTTTTCAAGTTCTTTAATTAATATAAGAGCAAAATTATCCTCTTTTATATTATCAAATAATATTTTACTATTAATACTTTGACTAACCTCTTGAAGAGCAATCACATCATAATTATTTTCATATATTACCTTTGCCAAATATCTTATTTTTTCTATTTGTTTTTTTTCTTGCCAAGAGTGACAATTTAAAGTAAGAACTTTCATAAATTAATCTCCTAAAATATCTTGAATATCTGACTTTAATACATCTGCCTTTGGTCCATATATAGCCTGAACCCCTTTATCCTTTACTATAAGACCTAATGCTCCAAGTCTTTTCCATTCTTTTTCCTCTGCAACTAGGCTCTTATCCTTTACTGTCACACGAAGACGAGTCATGCATGCATCTACATCTATTATATTTTCCTTTTCTCCTAGTAAACTTATTATTTTCACTGGTAATGAATCTTTATTAGCCTCTTTTCCCGTTACTTTTTCTTCTTTATTATCCTGTTCTCCTTCCATTTCTATATAATTTCCTGCTCTACCAGGCGTTGGTATATTGAATTTCTTTATTAAAAAATTAAATATTAAATAAGTTAGTACAAAATATATCACTGATACAATTGCAAAGTTTAGCATATCTTTTGTAATTCCAGCCTTTATCATCATAGGAGTACGAGCTATAAATTCAACAAATCCAAAACAGTGAACTCTTAAATTTATTAAATCTGCTAAAGCAAAAGCTGTTCCTGTAATAACTGCATAAACTCCATATAAAATTGGTGATATAAACATAAACATAAATTCTATAGGTTCTGTAACGCCTGTTAAAAATACTGCTAATGCTGCTGATAAGAAAACAGTTTTATATTTATCTCTTTTATCCTTATCTACATTTTTATACATTGCAAAAGCTACACCCAATAATGAAGCTGAAGATGTTATTACCTGTCCTACTTTAAAACGTGCAGGTATAACAGTTGTTAACAAATTATTATATTCTGTCATATTGCCGGCTGCTTTCAAATTAATTAAATCATTTGCCCAAGCAAGCCATAATGGATCTTGACCTGCAACTATAGTGCCTGCAGTTGGTCCTGTTAAAATTTTATAAGTTCCTCCAAGAGAAGTATAATTTAGTGGTACTGTTAACATATGATGAAGTCCAAAAGGTAGTAATATACGTTCCAATGATCCAAAAATGAAAGGTGCTACTATTGGTGCAGTATCCTTAGATGTTGCTATCCATTTTCCAAAAGCGTTTAACGCACCTTGAATAGAAGGCCAAATCATAGATAAAATTATTGCTGTTACTACAGATCCTAGTATAACTACAAAAGGTACAAATCGTTTTCCATTAAAGAAAGCTAAAGATTTTGGTAATTTATTAAAATTATAATACTTATTATATAAGTAAGCTCCCAAAAATCCTGAAATTATACCTATAAATACACCCATATTTAATGCTGGTGCTCCAAGTATAGTTGTAAAATAATCTTTAACTACTAATTGTCTTCCAAACATTGAAGTTACTTTTGCTGCTTCATCAGAAAACATGTCAGGTTTAACTCCGAAAATAGCTCCTGTTATTCTATTTGTAAGAATAAAAGTAAGTAATCCTGCAAAAGCTCCTCCAGCACGCTCTTTTGCCCAAGATCCACCAATTGCTACTGCAAATAGAATATGAAGATTTCCTATTATTGCCCATCCTATATCTTCTATTACTCTTGCTACAGACTGTAATAATCCCATAGAAGCCTGCATTCCTATAAGTTTACCAATACAAATCATAAGTCCTGCTGCAGGCATAACTGCCACAACAACTAGCAATGTCTTTCCAAATTTTTGCCAAAAATCAAAAGATATTAGCTTATTCCTTTTCATCTTTATCCCCCCAATATTTATAATTCTCTATCAATTTAAATTTTAAAATATTTTATAAAGTCTAGCTTCAAAAGGTTTTAATACTATTTCTGTTATATCCTCATGTTTTTCTACTGGATAATTTGAAATTATCAATTCTTTATAATTTAATTTTTCTTTATTATAGATATATTTAGCTTTCTTATTGGTTAAATTAGCAATTACTATAAATTTTTCATGCTCTAAAATTCTTGTGTAAGCATATATTTGTTCATGATGTTCTAAAATCAAATTATATTTTCCATATACAAGTGCCTTATTTTTCTTTTTTATTTTTATAATTTTTTTATAAAAATTTAAAATGGAATCTAGGTTATTTTCTTGTTCCCTAACGTTTATATTTACATAGTTCGGATTAACTTTCATCCATGGTTTTTCTTTTGAAAATCCAGCATTCTCTGTAGTATCCCATTGCATTGGTGTTCTTGAATTATCTCTTGAAGTTTCCCAGACATACTTAAGAGCCTCTTCTTTTGGTATACCTTTTTTTATTTTTTCTTTATAAATATTTATAGTTTTTATATCATTATAATCCTGTATATCTTCAAACTTAACATTAGTCATTCCTATTTCTTGACCTTGATATATAAAGGGAGTCCCCTTTTGCATAAAATATATAAGAGCCAAAGCTTTTGAACTTTCTTCCCAAAAGTTTTTATCATCTCCTAAAGTTGAGACTACCCTTTGAATATCATGATTTTCTATAAATAAAGCATTCCATCCAACCCCTTCTAAGCCTTCTTGCCACTTACTTAATACTTCTTTTAATTTTTTTACTGTAGACTGTTCTTCTCGATCAACATCCCAAAGATCTAGATGTTCAAATTGAAATATCATATTAAATTTCCCATCTTTTTCTCCTACCCACTGAGGAGCTTCATTTATATTTACTCCATTAGCTTCTCCAACGGTTATTATGTCATATTTATCAAAGGTATTTTCCTTTAACTCTTTGAGATATTTTTGAATTCCTTCTACATTCATATGTTTATCAAAGGAAGGGACATATTCTAATTTTTTTGGATTAGGCATATCTTTTAATCCATCTTCTTTTTTTATATGACTTATAGCATCTACCCTAAATCCATCAATTCCTTTATCTAGCCACCAGTTAATCATCTTATATAACTCTTTTCTAACATCTTCATTTTTCCAATTTAGATCTGGCTGCTTTTTGCTAAATAAGTGAAGAAAATATTGATCTGTATTTTTGTCATATTTCCAGGCAGAACCTTTAAATATACTTTCCCAATTGTTAGGTTCCTTTCCATTTTTACCATCACGCCATATATAAAAATCACGTTTTGGATTATCTTTAGAAGATCTTGACTCAATAAACCATTTATGTTCATCGCTAGTATGATTTATAACTAAATCTATTATAAGTTTCATACCCTTTTCATGAACCTTTTGTAACAATTTATCAAAATCCTTCATAGTTCCAAACTCATCCATTATAGCTTTATAATCACTTATATCGTAACCGTTGTCATCATTTGGTGACTTATACATAGGACAAATCCAAATTATATCTACACCTAAATTCTTTAAATAGTCTAATTTAGAAATTATTCCCTCTATATCTCCTATGCCATCATCATTGGAATCCTTAAAACTTCTTGGATATATTTGATATGCAACAGCTTCTTTCCACCATTTCTTATTCATTAATAATCCTCCATTTGCAGTTTTGCGCAATCGTTTGCGCAAAATAGTAAAAAAATAATGCTTTAATAACATTTCTATAAGTAATTTTACTATAAGTATTAGTCTTTTAGAACTAATACTTATAGATTATAAATTTTTTTCTTATCCTAAATAATAACTATAATCTTATTAAAAATATGAAATACCTAAATATATAACATATTAAGAATATTAATTTTTACTTTCAGTTATAGCTAAGGCTGCAGCTCCTAAAACCCCTGCTTTTCCTCCAAGCTTAGCTTTCTCTATTTTACAGTTGTCTGTAATGGCTTTCCAACATCTCTTTTTAACTTCTCTATTTATTGTATCAAAAACAATTTCCCCACCATTTATAACTCCTCCACCTACAACAACCATTTCTGGATCAAAGGTATTTATTATATTGGCTACAGTTATACCTAGATATGATAAACAAAATTCTAGTACTTCTTTTGAAACTTCATCTCCTTTTTTAGCTTCTTGAAAAACTTCTTTAGCAGTTAAATCATCATATTCTTTTAAGGCTGTTTGCTTATTGTCTTCACAAGCCTCTTTTGCTTTTTTCATTATAGCAGTACCAGATCCTAAACTTTCTGCACAACCGCTATTACCGCAACCGCATTTAGGTCCATCTTTCATAACGGTTGTATGACCTATTTCTAAAGCATTTCCTGTATTTCCTCTATATATTCTACCATTTATTATAGCTCCTGCTCCAATGCCTGTACTTGCTGTTATATATATCATATTCTCTGTGCCTTTTCCTTCGCCAAACATGAATTCTGCTAAGGTAGCTACATTAGCATCATTATCTAGATATGTTGGAATATTATATTTATTCTTTATAGGCTCAACTAAACTAAAATTTTTAAAGGGTAGGTTTGAAGATGAAATTATAACCCCTTTTTTAGCATCTAAAGGTCCTGGAGATCCTATCCCTATAGCTTTTATTTCTTCTAAATTTACCTCTTCTATAACATTATCAATAGTATCAATTATTTTATATAATACATCAACTTCTCCCTTACTTGCTTCTGTTTTAACTTTTTTTTCTTTTATTATATTTCCATCTAAATCCACAAGCGCTGTATATATTTTTGTTCCTCCTAAATCAACACCTACTATATATTTTTTACTCATTTTATCACCTCAATAGTTAATAATATAAATTTAAAACTTTATATTAATCCTTATAAAATCTATCATCTAATAAATTTTTATTTATTACTAGTACTAATTTTATTGATTTTTATTATATCAATGGAAGTAAAAGTTTACAATGCTAGAATTTTTCAAATTCATTAATTTTATTAACTTATTATGCTAAATTCTACAAAATACTCATTATTTTTAATGCATTCTTGCGCAAACGTTTGTACAAATATGCATTATAGATTAAACTATTTATTCTTCATATTCCTTTTAAAAATATTAACCTATTTAAAAGATTCTCTCTCTACAAAAGTTGTTTCTATAATATAGTGATCTCTAATATCTTCCACTTCTTCTATCTTGTCTATTAACAACTTTGTGGCATAATACCCAAGCTCCACTCCATTTATATCCACAGAAGCTAACTCAGGTTTTTGAAATTTATCTAAGGGTATATTATTAAAGCCAACTATAGAAAGGTCATTTAAATCTTTTTCTTTTAATGCCTTCATAGCACCTATTCCTAGCAAATCATCCATTGCCACTACTGCTGTTGGCTTTATTTTTTCTAATATTTTCTTCATTTGCATATATCCTTCTTCTTCTTTAAAATCTTCTCCATAACTAACTAAATTTTTACTAAAATTAATTCCATTCATCTCTAGTGCTACTTTATATCCTTTTTCTCTATCCTTACATACGTTTAATTCCTTTTTAGCTCCTATCAAGGCTATATTTGTATGACCTTTATCTATTAATTTATTAACTATATTATACATAGCCTTAAAATTATCATTATCAACCCAAAGAACTCCTTCGGTATATTTTAATCGTCCCATAATAACAAAAGGAAAATTTATGTCTTTTAAGTATTTTATATTTTCATCATTTTCTTTTGGTCTTAAAAGAAGCATACCTTCTATTAGTCCACTACTTGTTAAATCCTTTATATGTTTTTTCTCACTTTCTTTATTATTACTAAAAGCATAGGTTATATAATATTCTCTTTTTTCAGCATAGGAGCTTATGCCTTTCATAGCTTGTATAAAGAAAGGATTAGATAGCAAATTTTCTGCTTCCTCTGGGAGTACAACCCCTAATATTCTAGTTTTGTTATTAACTAATCCTCTAGCTATTGCATTAGGTTTATATTTAAGTTTTTCTATAACTTTATATACCTTTTCCTTTGTTTCATCACTTATTCTAGGACTATTTGACAATACTCTTGAGACTGTAGAGGGTGAAACCTTTGCTTCTTTAGCCACATCTTTTATGGTAACCTTCATTTTTATTAATCTCCTTTTAATATATCTTGTATATAATCACACAGAATCCTTTTTTTCTTATTTTCATCTATGAATAATGTTTTATTTAGTCTTTATTGAATTTATTATATATAAATA
>OGSC01000688.1_pt1 | contig 11901 bp, 4 predicted proteins | sample 1573751 | NCBI WGS metagenome assembly OGSC01 (sample SAMN03295840, study PRJEB24534) | human gut metagenome | isolation source: fecal sample 8 from infant 5 | host: Homo sapiens | place: USA: Pittsburgh, PA | collected 2014-07
TTAGTAAAATAATTAAATATATATAAATATGAGAATTATATGGTATAATGTATAAGTTATACTTATGTAGGTAAATATATTCAGTGAAATTGTGGTAAATAATTAATAATTTTAAAAATTATTGTTTAATATAAATAGATTATTTTACATAAATAGTATTAAATTAATTAATAAAGAAGGTGCAGTATGATAAAGTTAGGTGAAATACAAAAGTTAGAAATAATAAGAGAGGCTCCTATGGGAGTATATTTAAATTCTAAAGAGGATAAAAGTGAAAATGATATATTATTACCTGGAAAGCAAGTGCCTAAAGATGCTAAAATAGGTGACGAAGTAGAAGTCTTTGTTTATAGGGATTCAGAAGATAGGATGATAGCTACTATAAATAGGCCTAAAATAACTATTGGGGAAATAGCTCCTTTAAAGGTTATAGAAAAAACTAAAATGGGAGCTTTTTTAGACTGGGGACTAGAAAGAGATTTATTTTTACCCTTTAAAGAACAAACTTACGGTATACAGGAAGGAATGGAATGTTTAGTTTATTTATACATAGACAAAAGCGATAGACTATGTGCTAGTATGAATGTATATAGAGTATTAAGTACAGAATCCCCTTATAAAGAGGATGATGAAGTTAAAGGGTTTATATATGATATAAAAAGAGAAATAGGAGCTTTTGTTGCTGTAGACGATGAATACCATGGACTAATACCTAAAAATGAATTATATGGAAAGTTTAGATATGGAGATATAGTGGAGGCTAGAGTAACTAAAGTAAAGGAAGATGGTAAACTAGATTTAAGCATTAGAAAAAAAGCATACAAACAAATGGATGAGGATGTAGATACTATTTTAGAAAAGCTAAATTCTAATGGCGGTAAGCTTTATTTAAATGATAATAGTGATCCAAGAGCTATAAAGGAACTTTTGAACATGAGTAAAAATGCATTTAAAAGAGCAGTAGGAAGACTTTTAAAAGAAGGTAAAATAGAATTTATTGAAAAGGGCATTAAGCTTAAATAAAAGAAAGAGCATCTGCTATATTGGATCTAACCAAAGGTAGATGCTTTTATTTAATTAAACTAAGTAATATTTTTGTAGTTTAGAATTATGGAATTTGTGTAAAGATTTTTATTTAAATTAAATGTAAATATATTAACTACAATAAAGAATTATATAAAATAAAAATGAGGTTGAGTTTATGAATAAATTAACTTTTGAAAATTATAAATTAAGTGATGAAATATTAAAATCCCTGAGAAAACTAGGATATAAAAATCCCTCTGACGTACAAAAACAAGTTATACCACTAATATTAAAGGATAAGGATATTATAGTAAAATCTGAAACCGGTAGCGGTAAGACTGCGGCTTTTTCCATACCTGTCTGTGAAAAATTAGAGCTAGAAGAAAAGGATCCTCAAGTATTAGTACTTACCCCTACTAGAGAATTAGCTCTTCAAATTAAAGAGGAAATATCAAATATAGCTTTATATAAAAGATTAAGATGTACAGCGATTTTTGGTAAGCAACCTATGAGTCTTCAAAAAAGGGAACTAAAACAAAGGGTACATTTAGTTGTAGGTACTCCAGGTAGAACTTTAGATCATATAGAAAGAGAAAATTTGAATTTAAAGAAGATAAAATATTTTATTTTAGATGAAGCAGATGAAATGCTTAATATGGGATTTATAGATCAAGTAGAGGCTGTTATCAAAAGATTACCCAAAGATAGAGTAACTATGTTGTTTTCAGCTACTATACCAGATAAAATAGAGAATTTATGTAAAAGATATATGAATAATCCAGAAAATATAAATATAAATCCAGAAAATATAACTACAAAAACTATAAATCAATGTTATTATGAAGTAGAGGAAAAAAACAAATTTTCCCTTTTACAGAAAATAATATATAAAGAAGTAGTAGATAATTCTATTATATTTTGTAATACAAGAGAAAAGGTAGATGAAATATTAAAGTATATGAAGAAAGAAGGTTTTAACGCTATTGCTCTACATGGTGGTATGGAACAAAAGGATAGATTAGAAACTATGAAAAAATTTAAACAGGGACAATTTCAGTTTTTAGTATGTACAGATGTAGCAGCTAGAGGTATTCATATAGAAAATATAAGCCATGTTATAAACTATGAAATGCCTTATGAAAAGGAAAGTTATGTTCATAGAATAGGTAGAACAGGAAGAGCAGGAAAAGAAGGAGTAGCCATAACCTTTATAGAGCCTAACAAAGTTAGATTTTTAAAAGATATAGAAGATTATATAGATAAAGAAATATCTAAAAGGGAAGAACCTTCTTTAGAGGAAGTAAATAAGGGTAAAAAAATATTTGAAGAAAATATAAAAGATAGGCTTAAAATAAAAGTACAAAAAGATAATAAAAAACAAAAGGATATTACTAAAATATATATAAGTGCAGGAAGAAAGAAAAAAATTAGACCAGGAGATATTGTAGGTGCTATTACTAGTATAGAAACCATTAATGTAGATGATATAGGTATAATAGATATACAGGATAATCACTCCTATGTAGATATATTAGAAGGAAAAGGGAATATAGTACTTAAAGCCAGTGAAGATATGAAAATAAAAGGAAAAAAAGTAAGAATACAAAGAGCAGTAAAATAAATAAAGAGTATTATGATTATTGATTAAATAATACAAATCAGAATAATTTAATATATAATATTTGGATATTATATATAGGAATTTATTAAGAAATTAGATATATATACGATAATTATTTTAAAATGAAATTTTTTTAACTTTTAAAATTTAATAAGGGGGGTGTTTGCTATATTTAGTAAAAAAACTGTAGCAAAGATTTTATTATATTCTTCTCTAGCTATTGTACCAATATTTAACTATAATTATGTACAAGCAGCTTCACCTAAACAATATGAAACAAAATATAATGTTTCATTGGATAAAGTATGGAAAATTAGATTTTCAAGAGAAGTAGATAAAGCTACATTAAATCCAGAAAATATAAAAATACTAGATAGTCAAGGAAAAGAAATGCCTATAGATCTATCTTTAGATGTGGATAAGCATTATGTAAAAATTGCTCTTAAAAGTGGAACTTATAATGGAGTACATTATACAGGGAAATATGAAAAAGATAAAAAATATACCTTGATTGCAAAAGAAGGTCTTATGAGTGAGGCTTATAAAAACAAGAAATCTAAGAATCTTGCTTATGAAACAGTGATGGACTTTAATACTATAGGAGACAATGAATATCCTGGTCTTCCTATAGAGGATGGTTTAATAGTAATAGGAGATAAGGCTTATTCTGTAGAGTATCTTTCTAAGCATTCTTCTATAGCAAATGAAATAACTTCTAATGGGAATTATTACATAGCCTATATAAGTAAAGAATATGGAGAAAAGATAAAACAAGTATTAGGTAATAATACTACTAAAGGTAATCAGGAAAGGGCAAATAAAATATTATATTATGCACCAAATGGAAATCAATATGAATATGAGTGGAATGAGGCTTTTAGTGAATATAAACTAGTTCTTCCAAAGGCTTATGTAGACGTAACTCCAGGAGTTATAAATGGAGTGGTTAATTTAGCTGTAAAACAGGTAAAGGCAGTACCGGGGGCGAAATATTTCAAATTAGCTCATAGTAATACCATTAAACCTATAGGAGAATCAATTTCTTATTCTATGACCTATCCAACAGAAAAATTAACTATATTATCCGCAGATGAAACGCCTTTAGCTACAGCTTTAGTGGATGTATATTTGCCTAAAACTGGTTATGTTAGTTTAAGTAGTGTAAATGAAACCTTAGGAAACACAGCAGGTAATATAAGTAATAATGGTAGCGCTGCTATGGACTTAGATTTTTATGTTTACTATGTAAATTCTGCAGATAAAAATTCTTTATATAGAAAGACTTTAACAGGCAGAATGGATACTCAAATAAGTCTTGATAAAGCTCAATATATTAATGTAATAGGTGATTGGTTATATTGCAGTAATTATAATGATAATGGTAAAATATATAAGATGAAAAAGGATGGTACTAAAAAGCAAATATTATGTGATGATACCGCAACTTATATAACTGTATCCGGTGGAGTTGTATATTATGCAAATCAATCAGATAAGGGAAGACTGTATAAAATAAATACAGACGGTACCATAGATGGCGGAGCTTCCAATAGAGACCCTGCAGGAAAGGTTCATGGTATGCCGGTAATGGATGATTACGGTAATTATAATAAAGCTACAGATCAAGCTAATTTTATAAATGTAGTAGGAGATTGGATATATTACAGTAATTTCTCGGATGGACACAAAATATATACTGTAAATAAGGATGGAAATATAAGAAGAAAAGTAAATGATGAATGGGCAGATGGAATACAAATAGTAGGAGCATGGGCATACTACTGTTCTGGATCCGGTGCTATAAGTAAAGTTAGAGTAGATGGTACAGGCTCTGTGATACCTTTAAGAGGAACTACAAGAAAAGTAGATAAGGGATATCATTTAAATATAGTAGATGGATGGTTATACTATAGTAATGCAGAAGATGGCGGAAAACTCTATAGAATAAAAGAAGATGGCTCTGGAGAAAAGAAAAAATTGGCAGATCTAGCTACAGATTATATAAATATAGTAGGAGACACTATGTATCTAATAAGTGCTGGAAAAACTTATACTCTCCCACTTAATACAGATGGGACTATAAAACCTACTTTAGTAACTAAAGATAATAATGGTAATACTGTAGTGGATGTTAAAGATTTAGCTATAACTGTAGCCTATGAGGATGCTAATAAAACTATAGGAGAGTTGGAAGCTAAATATTTACCACAAAAAGTTGCAGTGTTTATGAAGGATGATACAGTACAACAGCTTCCAGTAGATTGGGATATTAAAAATAGAAAATATAACGGTCAAGGTATTTATACTTATACAGGTACAGTTTTAGGACATGGTAAACAGATAAAGTGTACATTGACTATACCGTCCGAAATGCTAAATGCCACTAGTATAATAGAAGTTTATAACAATGGACCTAAGAATGGTTCCATAATAATAAAAGAAAGAAGTTTTGGTCCATCAAAACAGGATCAAGAGTTAAAAGAAAAATTAAAACTTGCAAAAAGAGTAGAAATAGGAGATGTTATAAAAGTATATGACAATCCAAATATGGAAAAGCCATTAGGAAATGTAAAGGTAGATGCTAATAATGCTAATGGTCCTTTAGTTAAGGCTTTGGATCTGGATATGTATGGAAGAAGTTTCTGGATAACTATAACAAGAAAAAATAAAGCAGAAAGTAAGCCAACAGAAGTAAGACAACTAGGTTCTGCTGTGGTAGCAGGAGAGGTATTAGATGAAGATGGAGAAGCATTAGGAGTAGATGGAAGAGATTTCACTGTAAAGGGATGGAATAATCCTTCCATAAGAGATGATGGATTTATATCAGATACCACAGAAATAGCTGCTCAAGGCAGTAAAAGTATCTATGTAATACCTGGAACAGGTAAATTAAATATGGAAAATCAAGGTGTTATACCTGCAGGAATCACTAGTGCAAATTATTGGAATGGTGGAAATGCTAGAGCATTACTTACTAATTATGACCTTTTAACTAATGATAGTTTAAAAAATAAATTAAAAGAAGGTAACTATAGCATTTATGTAGTAGTAGGTTATGATGGAAAAGCAGAAGAGGATATAAATGGATTTGGATCACCACTTGTAATAGGAAAAACAGCAAGTATTCCAAAAGTTATGCAAGCTACAGAGGAGAAGATTCCTAAAGCTCCAAGTGTAACTAAACAATATGTTAAAGCAGGAGATGCTATAAAAATATCCGGAGTAACAAAGGAAGATGAAATATATTTAGCTCCAGAAGGTGGTAGCTATGTAGCGAAGGATATAACTAATAAACCATATAAATCCCATGATAATTTATTCTTTGAAGATCAATCTAAGAGTAAAGATGAGAGAGAAACAGAATATGAAAAGAGTGGAAAACCAGCTATAGAAGAGGGATATCAATGCAAACTTGTAGATGGAAAAATTCCTCAGGGGGTTAGATCAGGAAAATATAAAGTTTATATGGTAAATCCTATAGGTTCTTCAAGTCCATCCTCTGGAGAAGTTATTGTAGATAATGAAGATCCAGTAGTTAGATTAGATACTGCAAAGATTGATCCAATACAAAAAGATGCAAAGGATAAAGATGGAAAACCAATTATAGATGGAAGTGGAAATATAGTTAAAGAAACTGTTGGACAAAAGATTACAGTAACCTTTGCAGCCTTTGATAATAGTTTTGATAATAGTATAAAGGAAGGTATAACTGTTAGTATGGCAAGATTGGATAGTCCAAAGAGTGCTGTAAAAACTCAAGAAATTAAGGATAAGGGCATTAAAACTTTTGAAGTAACAATTAATGATCCAAATGCTAAAATAACAGATTATGCTATATATGGACAAGATAAAGCAGGAAATATTGGACAAATAAATCTTAAAGAACAAGCTTCTGCTACTAATACAAGTACTATAGCCTTAGCTATTAGAATAGACCAGGAAGGTGTAGACTTAGTTAAATCTAGATTAGTAGGAAGAACAAAATATATGGCAAAGGATCTAACAAAGGTTAGTGATAATTATGAAGTTACTATAGGTACAGTTAAGTATGCTCTACAGGAAGATTCTTTAAGAAGCTTAGGTGTAAGTCCTTCTATAGATGCCTTTATGAATGCACTTATGCAAGCAAAAGAATGGGATTCAAATACTAACAAGCCAAAGGAAAATGGATCTCAATTAAGCTCAAAGGTAAGTATATATAAAGTAAATGATGTTATATATATAGAAGGAAATGATAAAGAGCTTATAAAAATAAATGATAAAACTAAAATAGGCACAGATACAGCTATAGTAAGCAATATGATAGGATTAAATCCTGATGAAGGTAATACAGGAGTAGATTCAGAAAAACAACAATATGTAATAACTGTAACAGGAGAAGATAAGAACAAGGGTAAACTAATAATATGTCTAGCAGGTAAATGCTTTAATATTGATATAGTGGCTAATGAAGGTGCAGAATCCATAGCAACAAAAATTGCAACAGCTATAAATAATAATAGAATATTAGATGGATATGAAAGTGCAACTGCAACTGGTAATACAATTAAGGTAATTAGAAACTATGGAGGTGCTGTAATACCTACATTTACTGTAGAATCTTTTAATTATGACAATTAAAAGTTTTAAAGAGCTTAATTAAAGATTACTATAAGTAAAAGTGAATATTTAAAAATTTAATTCAAAATCCTAGGGGATTTAACACAAAATCATTAAAAATTAGTGTTGAATCCCTTTTTATAGATTTTAAATTTGATGTAGATATCTTTTGTAATGTGTAATGACAATATTAGGGGTAAATAGTTATGGTATAATGTTTAGGGTAAATAAATTAATTTTTATAAAAAGCTTCATTGATGTAAAAATTTTACTACATAAATGTTAAAAATATACGAAGATAATATAGAGGTGGAAAATAGTTACTACCACCTATTAAAATAAATTTTTTAGGTGTAAATATAATGATTTCTATGAATATAAAAATAGTTTAATATATAAGAAATGATAGATTTACATATAAAGTTAGATCATTACCTAAAGGAGGTACATAATGAATAAAAAAGTTCTTATTCCAGTATTTATGGGAGCTTGTCTATGCCTTTCACCACTATCTGTAAAAGCTGAAGATTATTATAAATGGGATAGTAAAGTAACAGCAGATAAAAATAAAATATGGACGATTAAACTTTCAAAAAAATTAAATAATAATATTAGTGTTATAAAGGATAAGGTTTATATAAAGGATTCTAAAGGAAATAAATTAGATTGCAATATTAAAATAAAGCCAAATGAAAAAATCTTAGAAATATTACCACCTAAAGATGGTTATAAAGAAAAAGAAAATTATTATCTTTATATAGATAAGAGCGTTCCTTCTGATAAAAATAAAAATTTAAAAGAAACTGTAAAAATGAATTTCTATATAGATGGTTATATAGAATTCCAGGATAAAAATCTAGAAGAAGAAGTAAGAAAAGCAGCCAATCCTAAGGATAGACCTAAGGGTCCTTTAACCAATATGGATGTTTCAGGTATAAAAGAATTGAACCTTCATAACAAAAATATAAAAAGTCTTAAAGGTATAGAATATTTAAAGAATATTAGTAATTTAGATATATCAGATAACCATATAACAGATATATCCTATTTAAGAGGCCTTGATAGTTTAGAAAAATTAAACCTATATAATAATGATATAAAAGATATTTCAGCCGTTAGCAACTTACCAAAATTGAAATATCTAAATATGGCTAAAAATGAAGTTATAGATATATCTTATTTAAAAAATTTAAATTATTTGGAGCACTTAGACTTAAGGGATAATAAAATAGAGAATATAGATTCTTTGGAGGGCAAGATATCTTTAATTTATTTATTTATGTCTAATAATAACATTGGAGATTTTTCACCAATATCTAAATTAAAATATTTAAAAAGTTTATATTTAGTGGGTAACCATAGCTCAAATTATGATTATGCTAAAGATTATTACAACAATCTTAAAGATAAGGATTTTAAACTAAATATACCTATAGCATTTAAGGATAAGATATTTGAGGAGTTAATAAGAAAAGAGATTAATAAACCTTCTGGTTATGTATATCCTAGTGATTTGGAAAATATTAAAGAGTTAGATCTTCATAACACCCATGTGGAAAGACTAAATGCTATAGAAAATATGATATCTTTAGAAAAGTTAAATTTAAGTGGAACAGACATACAAGATATATCTCTTTTAAATGAGTTAACTAATTTAAAAGAAGTAAACATATCAGATACAAATATAAATAACATAAGGGCTTTAGAAAACTCCCCTTATATTAAACATTTAAATATAAACAAAACAGAGGTAGCTAATTTAGAGTATATTAAAAATATGAAACATATAGAAAAGTTATATGTATCTGATACAAAGGTAAGTACTATTCCAGATTTAGTTAGTTTAAAAGAATTAAATATTTCTAATTGTAATGTTACTAATATTGAATTTATATCATCTCTTAGCAAATTAACTTATTTATGCTTAAGTAATGTGCAAATAAAAGGTCATATATTAGATAACATAGATAATATTAAATATTTAAAAAATCTTGAATATTTAAGTATAGCAGGTACAGATGTAGTTAATATAGATGTGGTAAAAGAACTAATAAATCTAAAAAAATTAGATATAACAGGTTGTACTAAAATAAATACAGAGATTCTTAGTCATCTTAGTAATGTAGAAATAATAGGTAATGAAACAGTTATGTTTGCAGATAAAGCTTTAGAAAAAGAAATAAGAGAATTAATTAAGAATTACTCAGAACCTATATATAAAAGACAGCTTTCATCTATAACTAAATTAGAGCTTTCTGGTAAAGGTATAAAGGATTTGCAAGGGCTAGAGAGTATGAAGGACACCTTAACATATTTAGATTTGTCTAATAATGAAATTTCTGATATAAGTTCTTTAAAAGGGCTTATAAACTTAAACAAATTAGTACTTCATAAGAATAAAATAGGTTCTATAAAACCTATAGAGTATTTAAAATCTTTAAAGGAATTAGACTTATCTAATAATATAATTGGAGATATAACAGCTTTAGGAGGATTGTCACAATTAACAAGATTAGATCTATCAAAAAATGGAGTTGTAAGTATAGCTAATTTAAGTGGCCTTGAAAACTTACAATACTTATCATTATACGAAAACAAGATTTCAGAGGGAGAAGAATCTTTAAAAAAATTATATAGTCTTAAGGAACTTTATTTGAAAAATAGCGGGGTATCAAATTTTGATGTAACCTTAGCTTATTATAATAACCTGGAGAAAAAGGATTTTACAACTCACTCAGATTTTATAGTTTTTGATGAAAAATCAGAAAGTGATTTAGCTAAAATTACTAGAGAAATTTTAGGAAGAGATAAAAATACTAATGTATTTAAGGGTGATGTAGAGAATATAACAGATTTGGATTTAAGCAAGGAGAGAATAGAAAAAGATGGATTAAAAGCTAAACTTCAATTAACTGGAGATAATATAGTAGATTTAGAAGGGATTCAGTATTTTTCTAATTTGACTTCTATTAACTTAAAGGGAGAAGGAATTTTAAAAGGCATAAAAAATTTAATGCCTATTAAGACTTTAGTTAAGTTAGATTTAGCTGGAAGAGAAGTAGACTCTTTAGATTATATTAAATATTTAAAAAGTTTAGAGTACCTATATTTAAACAATACGAAGTTAAGCGGAGGACTATTATTTTTAGAAGATCTTACTAATTTAAAAGCATTGGATTTATCTGATAATAATATATCCGATATAAGTATATTAAAGGGATTAAAAGAATTAAACAAATTATATTTAGGTAAAAATAAAATAATTGATTTATCATCTTTAGAAGGGCTTACAAAATTAGTTACATTAGATTTAGTTGGAAATGATGATATAACTAGCATATATGCTTTAAAAAATTTAGTTAATTTAAAATCATTAACATTACCAATAACAAATCCTAAAAAAATTCAGGATTATAGTCCTGTAGCAGGATATTATTATAACCTTACTTACAAAAATTTTGATTTAAATAATAGTAATGTTATAGTTATAAAGGAAATAAGGCCTATTGAAAAAGAAGTAAGCAAAGGTGATAAAGTTACTCTCCCAGATTCTGTAGAGGTAATAATGAGTGATGACTCTAAGGACAAGTTTAAAGTACATTGGAAGGAGAATAGTGTAGATACATCAAAACCAGGTGTATATACATATATAGGTACTGTAGATGGCTATACTGGAGAAGTTAAATTAACACTAAAGGTAAATGGAGAAGTTCCTTATGGTATGGGTAATTCTGCTGGTAATATATTAAATAGAGGATTTATGGTAAAAGATAATAATTATATGTACTATATAAATAAAGAAAATGGTAGTGGAAAAATATATAGAAATAAGATAACTGGAGCGGAGGATAAACTACTTTCTAGTAATGCTGCAGAATTTTTAAATATATATGGAGAATATATATACTATGTAAGCAATGGTAGTATATATAGAATAGAAAAGGATGGCAATGGAGAGGAACTGATTAAAGAGGCATCAGCTTCATATATGACAGTATACAATGACTTTATTTATTATTTTGATAAGAGTAAAGGCGGCATATACAAGATTAAAATAGACAAGACAGGATATAGTGCAGTAGTATCAGAAGGAAGATGGAGAGCGGATTCTCAATTTGTAGTTTCAGGAGAATGGATATACTATACAAAATATGAGGATAATTCATCAATATATAAAATCAAAATTGATGGTACAGGTAAAGTAAAATTAAATAATATACCTTGCAGCCAAATGAATATAATAGGAAACTATATATACTATATTTCAAATGGAAATCTTTATAAAATATCTATAGATGGAAGTAACAATAGCTTGTTATATTCAGGAGTGATAACTAATATAAATGGATATAGTAATAACATATATTATATAGACAATAAGGATAATGATTCATTATATAAGATAAGCTTGGATGGTAGCTATAGGGTTAAATTGACTAAAAAATCAGTTAAATATATAAATATTTTAGAAGGGGAAGTTTACTATATTCCTTCAGATAATGAAGATAAAATATCTAAGTTTTATGAAGAATAAGTAATATAATGCATAAAAAAAATTAGCATTATACTTATTTAAAACATATATAGAAATAAAGGAGAATTAACATTTTTTATATTAAAAGGTTAATTCTCTTTTCTATTTTATAGGAGATCTT
>OGSC01000696.1_pt1 | contig 11744 bp, 9 predicted proteins | sample 1573751 | NCBI WGS metagenome assembly OGSC01 (sample SAMN03295840, study PRJEB24534) | human gut metagenome | isolation source: fecal sample 8 from infant 5 | host: Homo sapiens | place: USA: Pittsburgh, PA | collected 2014-07
GAACTTGCTTGTTCTGGTGAATACGCTAAGGCAGTTATAATATTTAATATATTATAAATTAATGCACCCATAACTAAGGAAATCACTGCTACCCTTGATGCCTTTTTCTTAGAAAAGTTTAATTCTTTACTTAATTGTGGAATAGCATCAAAGCCTATAAAAGCAAAAGGTGTTATGGCAAATACTTTTATTATTTGACTTAAATCAAAAGAATATTTATTAATATATGTATTAATAAAATCTGTTCTGTTTCCTTTAATTATCATGCCAACTAAAACAATAAAAGTCATTGATATTAAGCTAAAAATTATTAAGTTCTGAACTTTACTTGTTTTCTTTATTCCATTTAAATTTAATGCTGCAAAAGCAATTATTATTATACTTGATGTTAATATTTCTCCTAGATAAATATTATATCCAGCTACATTATATAAATAACCAAATTCTAAAATCCCACCAAATATCTTCTTGATTACAAGTGGAAATGCAGTTGCATTTAATGGAATCATTGTAAAATAAGCCAAAGTTAAAAACCATCCCACAATAAATCCATGTTTTTTTCCTAAATTATTATAAGTAAAAGAGAATTCTCCTCCCTCTTCATCGTGAGTTTGCATCATTATTAAATAATTTTTTTCAATAATAATTATACATATTACCCCTAAAAAGAGACCTAAGAAAGTATTTATTACCCCAGACTCCTTTAAAAATTTAGTTCCAGGTAGCATAAATGATCCCCATCCAATTATGGCTCCTAAAACTATAGAAAATATATCTATTCTATTTAGTTTAATTTCTTTCATCATTATCTCCATTCATTTAAGAAAATAAAGCTATAATTAGTTTTATTTTATATTAACCAATTATAGCTTTTTAAACTACTTTTTATCTCTATTTATTATTAATTTCTACTTTGCAGCACTTATTTCCCATAATCTTTTTATAAACTATATTTCCTAAAACTCCTCCTGCTACTAGGAATACAAGGAATATCCAACCTGATAATGAAAGATTAGCTATTGGTGTATAAAGTGCTCCTACGTTACATCCATTTGATAATCTTGTTCCAAATCCCATGGCAAAACCACCAACTATGTATAATAAAGCTTCTTTAAAGCTTATTTGTAAACCAGCTTTGAAAGTTTTCTTGAAACTTCCAGCTAAAAGTAATGCAACTAATGTTCCTAATATTATACCAAAGTTTTGTACATTCATTCCATTTGAGAAAAATGGAGCCGTAAACATTTCTACTGGTTTTCCTGCAAAAGTTGCTACACTCTCTGGTGAAACTCCAACAGCTACAAGTGCTCTACCAAACCAGAATCCATAAGGTGTTGATGCTCCCCATCCGGCTTTAGTTACTCCCATTAATAGTATGAATATACCTCCTATTACTAAAGCTCCAGTAGCAAGAGTCCATGGTCTTACAAATAACTTTTCATATGTAGCTTCACTAAATAATTTAAATTCACCTTTTTCTTCATGTTTCTTTTCTTGAAGAATTTCTGTGTCAACTCCAGTATAAGTATTATTTGCTTTTCTCTTTTCTTCATATAACTTTGCTACCCAAATTGTTAAGCAAGCTAAGATAATAGTTACTATTATTGCTCCTAAATATCCTTCTAAACCATCCCATTTAAATAAGTCTGGTAAGAATACACCATTTTCAAATGTTCCTGTAGATATCATTGTATCTTTTACCCAAGATGCTGAATTTTGAACTGGGAATCCTAAATATACACCCATTCCAAAGAATATTAATGTTATGAAAGCACGTGGTAATCCTGTTACTACGTCAGTAAGAACCCCTGATGCACAACAACTAGAGAATGCCATACCAAATCCGAATAATAATCCACCTAATATAAGTCCTAAGTTAATTGGATTAACCCATAAGTCATACTCTGTAGGGTCTTGTCCTATAAAGAAACAAACACTTACTATTGCTGTTCCTACAAATAATATCATTAACATTCTCATTAATTTTGTAGATCCTGTCTTATAACTTCTGTTTACTCCACCAGCAAATCCAAAGAATGATCTTGTAAGAGCATATCCTAATCCTAAGCCTGCAAGTAATCTAAAAAATAGCATTGAACTACCAAGATTAATTTTACCTATTATTATAATTGCTGCTAGTAATATAAATCCAATAATATATTCCGTATATTTCTTCAACTTAATTCCCCCTATTAATTTGTTAATTAACAAACTATTTTATTTTTAATAATATTATTTTTTATCATGGTGTTTTAAAATTAATTAAAACACCATGTATTTACTTTAATTAAAATTATATTCTGTAACTATAGGCTCTCTATCTTGAACTTTATCATTATAGTATTCATAGAAGCTTATTCCCATGAATCCACCTGATACATTATAAATGTTATCAAATCCTAAATGTTGTAATGCTAAACATGCATTATAACTTCTTTGAGCACTTCTACAATGTAAATAAACTGGTCTATCAGTTGGTATTTCATCTAATCTATCTCTTATTTCACTTAAAGGAAGATTTTTGGCTCCTTTTATATGTCCTGCTTCATATTCACTTACTTCTCTAACGTCTATTATACATGCTCCACTTTCAACTAAATCCCTTACTTCATGTACATAAACTTGTTTAAATGTTCCTTCTAAAAGATTTGATGCAACTAATGCAGCATGATTTACTACATCCTTAGCTGTTCCGAAAGGAGGGGCATAACAAAGCTCTAAATCTTTTAAGTCTTCTACAGTTCCACCCATTTTTATTAAGGTAGCTATTATATCAACTCTCTTATCTGCATTTCCTTTACCAATTGCTTGTGCTCCTAAAATTCTTCCTGTTGGAACTTCAAATATTAATTTAAAGTGTAATGGCTCACTGCCTGGCATTAATCCTACCTTGTCTTGAGGTATAACCCTTACAACATCATAGTTTAAGCTTAAATTCATAGCTTTTATTTGACCTTCTGTTAAGCCTGTTGAAGCTCCGTTATAATCAAATATTTGAACACATGATGAACCTATATATCCACTATTTCTTGATGGTCTTCCATGTATATGATCTGCTACTGCTCTCGCTTGTTTTTGTGCGGGTCCCGCTAATGGTAATCTAGATATTGAGTTTGTTAATGAATTATAAACTTCCACAGCATCTCCAACTGCATAGATATCCTTATCATTAGTTAAATAATTTTGGTTAACTTTTATTGCTCCAGTTTGTCCAATTTCTAAACCAGCTTCCCTAGCTAAATCTGTTTCAGGTGCAACCCCTATAGCCATAACAACTGCATCTGAATTTATTTTCTTTCCTGATTCTAATACTACTTTTCCACTTTCAAAAGAGCTTACTTTATCTCCAACTATTAGATTTACGCCCTTATCATACATTTCTTTATGTAAAACTTGAACCATATCATAATCAAATGGCTTCATTATTTGATCCATTGCTTCTATTAAAGTTACGTTATATCCAGCTTCATGTAAATTCTCTGCAACTTCAACTCCTATAAATCCTCCACCTATTACTGATATGTTCTTACTATTATTATCCTTTATAAAAGAATCTAATTTTGCTATATCCACAACATTTCTAACTGTAAATACATTAACATCTTCAATTCCCTTTATTGGTGGTACTATAGCCTTTGCTCCTGGTGAAAGAACTAACTTATCATAGCTTTCAGTATATTCTTGTCCACTTACTACATTTCTTACTGTTACTTCTTTAGCTTTTCTATTAATTGATACTACTTCTGTATAAACTCTCGCATCAATTCTATATTGGCTATAAAATTTTTCAGGAGTCATAAGAACTAAATCTTCATGATTTTCAACTTTTCCACTTAAATAGTATGGTAGACAACAGTTTGAAAAGGATACGTGAGGACCTCTTTCAAACATTATTATTTGATTATTTTCATCTAATCTTCTAAGTCTTGCTGCTGTTGAAGCTCCACCTGCTACTCCTCCAACAATAACTATCTTTTTACTCATTATATTTCCACCTTTCTTAGTGAATATCTAAACAAATTCTCTTTGTTAAATTTTTATCTAATATGTGTGTAATTTAATTACCTCTACTTGATAGTATCATATAACTAGGTTTATACCATAATAAAAGTATGTTATACTTAATAACACTTTGTTATATACCTTGCTTTAAACAAAGAATTTACTTTAAAATTGACTTATATAATACTATTTATTTTTTAATGTTAATTATTTTAACAAACTAAACTTTTAAAATTATCTAGAAAACTTCATTATTTTTATATAAAAGTATGAAATAATAAAAAGACTACCTTTAATATAAATAGTAAAACAATATTTAGGAGGTGAACTCATGAATTTAACTTATCTTAGATCTTTCTATACAACAGTTAAGTGTAATAGTATTTCTAAAGCTGCAAAACAATTGCATTTAACTCAACCAGGAGTTAGTATGCAAATTCAAAAACTTGAAAATGATATAAATTTTAAACTTTTAAATAGAAGTAATACAGGAGTAAGTTTAACAAGTGCTGGTGAAATAATCTTTGAATTTGCTGAATCAATGTTATCCATAGAAGATAACCTACAAAAAAAATTAGATGAATTAAAAAATATTAATTCAAAACTTATTATTTCTTGTTGTAAAAGTTTAGGTGAGCATGTAATGCCTTGCAGTATATATACATTTAAAGAAATTCATTATAAGACTGATATCTCTATGGAAATAGATAATACCTCAGATATATTAAAAAAATTAACTAATCATGAAACAAATATAGGCATTATTCAAGGTAAACCTAGTGATTGTAAAAACTTAGAACTTATTCCATTGATGACTGATAAGCTAGTTTTAGTTGGTGGTAGAAATACTTCATTTAAATCAGTAAATGTTGAAGAACTTTATAAACTTCCTTTAATAACAAGAGAAGATGGATCAGCTAATAAATTATTGGTAGAATCAAGCTTAAAGGAAAATAAAATTAATATAGATAATCTTAATTTTGTTTTATCACTTAATTCTCCTCAATCAATAAAATCTTCTGTATCTTTTGGACAAGGATATTCATTTTTACCTGCAATTTCTTTAAACCATGAATTGAGAAGTGGTGAATTAAAGAAAATCGATATAAATGATTTAAAACTTCCTTTCCAATACTATATTGCACTTAGAAAAAACTATAAATTAGATTATTATGAACAAAAATTTGTAGATTTTCTAACCTCAAAAAAAAGGTGTTTTTGTTACTAATATTGTTTAATTATAAAGAGTCAAGATAAGTCTTATAAAACTTACCTTGACTCTTATTTACTAATATTATTAACTTTAATTAAAAAGCGAGATATAATTTTTTACTATTATAATTATTGAAATTCCTTTTAAGATAGGTTTATTATAACTTTTTTTACTCATTATTTTCTCCTTAGTAATAAATTATACCTCTAAATACTACTTCTCTAATAACTAAAGGTTCTCTAACTCTAAAGTTAAATACATATAGTTTCCCTCTGATATAATTTCTCCATGTTTAACTCTTAATTCTTTTTTAAAAAGTGGACCACCTATAACTGTTGAATGAAATTCACCTGCTTCACCACAAGGATCAATTCCTCTTTCTTCTAACTCTTTAATATAATCAAAGGTAAGAATCCTTCCAAGGTCTTCTTTTTTCATTCCTTTATTTAGGTTAACAGTAACAATTTTTGTTACAAAGCCTAAATTTACAAACTCTTCCACTACTTCTTTATGATTCTTTCTCCAAAGTGGCATACCTAGTCCAAGTCCAATACTATTAGTAACCCTTTCATGCCAACATTCCTCTTCTGGAACATCAATATCCCCTGTAACAAGCACTTCTGCCCCTAAATCTTTTGCTTCTTTTAATTTCTTCACAAAAACTTTTTCATAGTCATCCCAATTTGTAACTGCTGTAAACAAAGGTAATCCAATAGCCTCTGCTTGTGCTTTCAATACAGATGGAAATAGACTATGTGCTCTTGATCTCTCTCCATCTTCCTCCATCATTACAATTATCCCTATAGCTTTTCCTTCTTGCATAGCTTTATATAAAGCTAAAGTACTATCTTTACCACCACTATATGATGCTATAAATTTTTTACCTTTTGCACCATTACTCCATTTTTTCATACTTTACTAATGCTACTAAAAAAATATATTATCTATTAAGTAGCTTCTCCTTCCTTATAAAAAAATAGTTTTTTAAATTAAATTTCCTATAAACTCAAAATTCCTTTAAGTATAAAACCTATCTTTATTAATCATCACTACATACGCAGAAAGAGTTTTGAACTTCTATGTACTCTTCAGGAGTTAAGGAAAGTATGTATTTATCAAAATGATCTTCACTACAAAAATATCCTACTTTATTTTCTATATAATTTTCTTTTGGTTCTTTCTCTAAATCTTTTCCACAATATAAACATTTTTTCATTTTTCTCTCTCCTTTTTATATCTCATGTATTTCATAGCCTATTTATATATCATGCATTTCATAACCTAAGTCTGTATTTTACTTAATTTATACATAAATGCTTTATAAAAAATATAATAATAAGATTTATTTTTATGCATTCCATATAATTTTTCCTATATGTAAATTATTGCACAATTACACTACATATTTCTATATTCATATAAAAAGTTATCAATTAACCCCCTTAACTAATTAGTTTTATAAATTTTTAATTTCTACAAAATTTAACCTCTTTCTAAGTTTAACCTCTTTCTAAATCTAATTTCTTCATTATAAATACTAATAAAAAACACCTAAGCCCATTTACAATAAACTTAAGTGTTAATAATTTTTATTGGTTCTTACTACTATTTTTAGAATATGACATTAAATATTCTAAATGACCTGAATCTTCGTTTTCTTGCTCTTTTATTATTTTAAAATCATGTTTCTTATAAAATTCAACTGCCTTTTTATTATCTTTATAAACAGCTAATTCTATATTTTCATATCTATTTTTAACATATTCAAGTAAGCTTTTTCCTATTCCACGTCCTTGACTTTTAGTGTGAACAAATAAAGCACCTATAAAGTTACTATCTATTATACTTATAAATCCCTTTATTTTCCCTTCACCACAGTAAACAAAAATTTTAGCCATTGGAATATAAATATCTCTTACAACTTCATAATTTTTCTTCCAATATTCTTCTTTAATAAAATAATGAGCTTCTATTGTACTCTCCAACCAAATTTTCATAATATCATCTATTTCACAATTTTTAAGTTCTCTAATTTCCAAAACTCTTTCCCCCATACTATTCCTATAACCTCTTTAAATTATCTAGTCCTTTGTAAAAATATCTTTTTTATACTTTGTATCTTAATTTTATAAAAAATTTATTAGCTTATTCAATATCTTATCTAAAAAATGTTTTAGCCATTAATTTATCTATTGCTGAATCTCCTAAAAATCTTTTTATTAATTTACATAACTTACAATCAATATTTATAGAATAATGTTTTTTAGGGTTTTTCTTAGAAATTATTTTGGATACAACTTTAGCTACCTTTTCTGGAGGTGGTGAACTAAGAATTAATTTAGTAGAACTCTTTCTAAAAAATTCAAACTCCTTCTTATAAACCTCAGCATTTTTAGCTTTTGATGCTTTATTAAGTGAATTCATAAAAGGATTAATAAATTCTGTATTAATAAATGAAGGTTGTATTTTCACTATTTTAATTCCACTTTCCTTATTTTCCATTCTAAATCCATCTATCATTCCCTCTAAAGCATGTTTGGAAGCTGGATAAAATGACATCATAGGTGTTGAAACTATTCCAGCTAAAGAAGACGTAACAATAATATATCCATACTTTTGTTTCCTCATTTGTGGCATTACAGCCTTAATAACTCTTGCTACTCCAAAGAAATTAACATCAAATTCTTCCTTTGCATCATCTATATTTACAGTTTCTAATGCCCCAGCACAGGCATATCCAGAGTTAGCAAAAACCACATCTATTCTAGATTCCATTCTAATTATAGTATTTACAACTTTTTGTACTGCCCTTTCATCCTTAACATCTAAAAATATTATCTTTCCACCTAACCTTTGAAGCTCTCTCATATTTTCTACTCTTCTTGCAGTACAATATACTATATGTCCCTCTTCTAATAATAATTTAGCAGTTGAATAACCTATCCCCGAACTAGCTCCAGTAATTAAAATAACTTTCTTATTCATTTTATCCTCCTACTAAAAATATTAAATATATAAATTTAAAACCTCACTAAAAATAACCTTTAATAACCATATTACTTACTTTATATAATGAAATTATTTTTCCTATAACAACAATTTCTATACCTTTAAACTAAAAAACAATAAATGAATTTAATAAAGCTATCTAATATACCCAACAAAAAATTTAATTTTATTTATAAAAATTTTCACTAAATCAAAATATTATTTTCTCTTAAGTTCTCCATTAAAATATTAAAGATTATAATTGAACGACTAAAAAGGCATGTACCAAAATAAAATTTCCTTAAAACTTACATACATTCTAAAGCTCATCTAACAACTATTAGAAGCTGTAAGTTTTATTGTATTTTGATACACGCCTATTTTTTTTTACTTTCTCAATCCCATTTTATTTACTTTTTATAGATTAATTCACCTGAGTAAATTTTATTTGTTCTAATTCCTGGTTTGATTTCTCCATTTATTGAGAAGATATTATCTCCATCTAATATTAATGCTTCTCCACATGGAGCATTAAATGGTACATCTCCAATTGACTTCCACTCATTATTTTTTGAGTTATAAATTAGTACTTTTGTATTCCAAGCAAAATCTTGAGGGTCTCTTCCAAAATACTCTTTCTTGAATTCAGCTAGACTTTCATCTTTTAATGTATTTAAATTTTTTACAGCATCATCATAAACTGCTTTATTAAATCCACCTATAACAAGCATTTCATCTTCATTTAATTTAACTGAATTAGCACCTAAAAGTGAAATTTCTTCACTTCCTATCTTAACGTCAGCTACTTGAGTCCATGAATTATCTTTAATGCTATATTTATAACCATCTGTGTAAGCAATTTTATCTCCACCACTAAATACATATATATCATCACCTAATAATTGAGCAACGGCTTGATTTCTAGTAGGTTCTCCTGGTATTTCCTTTAATTCTTCTGTTTTTCCTGTTTCAACATTAAATTTATAAACCTTATTACTAGCTTTTCCATCTTGTTTTCCAAGTCCTAAATAAATATCTTTATCTTATTTAACTCCAAAGCCATCACTAAATGTAAAAGGTAAATCTCCAATATGCTTTAAACCAATTTTACCTTTTTCATCAGTTGTAATAAGAGAAACGTTATTTCCTTCTTCTTTATTAGGACTTCCACCTACATAATAAATTCCTTCCTCAGTAGTTATGGAACTTCCATAACCTATTTCATAATCTAATGTTGTATGATCTACTTGCTTTAAATCTCCATTTTCATTTTTTAATACATATATATCAGGATAAAGCTTTTTAGCTCCTCCTTTTGCTACTGGCTCCTCTGGAAAGTTAGCTCCACCTCCAACAACTATATAATCTTTTGTTTTACCATAAAGTAACCCTGCTGTTCCTATATTTTTGCTTTGACCTTTTTGAGCCTCTAACGCTCCATCAACAGTCCACTTAATCGAAGTAATTTCTTTATTTTTATTACTACCCTCTGAAGGCTTATTTCCACATCCCGCTAAAACTAATGGTAGTGCAAGTAATACCCCATACTTCCATATCTTTTTCATAATCTTTTACCCCTTTCAAACCATAAAATAATATTTTTAATAATTTCTTATTTATTAGCTCCACTCTCTAAATATTTTAAATTCATTTCAATATAAGACATTTCTTCACTTGGTGTTCCCTCATATAATAATCCAATATTTCCATTGCTTAATTCTGTTAAGCAAGAATAAGCATAATAACCTGGTTTAACTAATTTATTATATTTCCAATCAAATTCATATTTAGGTTCACCATTTTCGTATGTTCCAACTTGATTAATCAATCCAATTCTCACAGTACCATTTGATCTACTTCTTGCATTTGGATTTGAGAAAATAACAGCATCCTTTCCATCTACCTTTTGACTATAATTTATAACACTTAGTTGGCAATATGGCTCTAAAACATTAGTATCTTTCTCTACTGTTTCATCCCAAGTAGCTCCCCCATCAAAACTTGTAGCAATATTTAAATATCCACTTAAATTTCTCATAAATAATTTTAGTTGACCGTTTGGCATTTCTACTACTTGACATTCAGTTAATTGAGGTGCATCATCTGATAAGGTTTTAGAATTTATTATTTTTCCATTTTCTAATTTTCTATTATCATTTGGAGATTCTCCTATTGTCCAATTCTTACCACTATCATCACTATATATTACAGCACTAGATTGTTTACCTTTTTCATTTGTATAGTAAACAGGAACTACTATTCTTCCTTTATGTTCTCCATTTTTTATTTGTATTCCTCTACCTGGAGCTATTCCTAAGAACTTCATCCAATCCTTTTTAACTTGGAAATTAATATTTTGTGGCTCACTCCAAGTCTTTCCATCATCATCACTATATACAAGATTTATATAGCTTGTCCCTTTTGCTTTTAAAGGTGCTGTACTAGAATTTATATTATCTATCTTAGTTCCATTTCTAAATAAATCTCCTAAAGCATTTGTTGTATATTCTGTTTTATTACTATCTTTGTCATATACTACATTTTCTCTTACAGTAAATTCTTTACCTGATGAATCGTAAAGACATAAATATTCTTTTCCATCAATATTTTTAAATCCACTTCCTAATCCAGCATTCCAAAAACCATATTTTGAAGGGAAATGAGTTACTAACAAGAATATTCTTCCTGTTTCATCATCTTCAATTAAAGTTGTATCTATAACAGAGGATTTATCAGGATAGTCCATTATTATTTGTCCTTCATCCCAAGTTTTCCCTCCATCTTCACTTCTTCTAACTGCTGTATCTATATCATTATTAGGAGCATCAGCTCCACCATGTCTTCTTGCATCTATTGAAGCTATTAAAGTTCCTTCTTTTGTTTTAAATAAGGCTGGTATTCTGTAATTACTAGAATTTAAAAATCCTGGATGAAATAAATCCACTGGCTCTGTCTTTACAGCTCCCTCTACAAGAACTTCTTCTTTAGCTTTTGTCTCTCCAGTCTTACTAAGTAAATAATCATCGCCTAAAGGTTCATTATATATATTCATAAAACCTATATTGCCCTTAAAATTATATTCATTAGATTGTCCATATCTATTAGTTTTTCCAATAAAAGCACTATCTAAATTTTCTATATTATTTAAAAACTTTGTATTTGTATCTTTAACTTCTTTAATCATTTTTCCATTAAGGAAAAGCTTATAACCTTTATTTTTTTCAATCTTTAAGGCAACAGTATTATCCCCCTCATTTAAAGCAACATCTTTATACATATGTACTAGATTCTCAGTTCCATTTTGTGTATTCCCCTCATTTTTTTGATTTCTAAGCTCAAACCCAACTCTTGAATTAGTAACATAAAAATTAAAATATCCATTTTTAGTCTTGCTATTACTTATTCCTAATAAGCTTTGTATTTTAGAGTCCTTGGAATTAAATCTTACAACAATAGTACCTTCATCTAAATTTTTATATTTTTCTAAATCATAAGTAATATTAGAAGCATTTGAACTTTCTAAATTTATATCCTTATATTC